>ERZ772893.2946-NODE-2946-length-12771-cov-4.408698_pt1 | contig 12771 bp, 12 predicted proteins | sample MGYA00511482_ERZ772893 | MGnify/ENA primary metagenome ERZ772893 (study PRJEB29015, sample SAMEA2737687) | human gut metagenome | biome: human gut; feature: human-associated habitat; material: faeces | place: China | collected 2012 ...
ACTTCGCAATAATCCTCGGTAGTTCTTCCGCATACATTGACGATGATCTTTGTATCAAACTGTGTTAAAAACGGGATATCTCTTTCCACAAAAAGATCAATGCCCGGATTCTGCAATCCGATGGCGTTGAGCATTCCGCCATAGACTTCCGCTACCCGTGGAGTTGGATTTCCTTCCCACGGAACGTTTGCAACGCCTTTCGTCACTACTGCTCCTAACCGGTTCAGATCCACAAATTCTGAATATTCCTCACCGGAGCCAAAGGTGCCTGAGGCTGTCATGATCGGATTATTTAAGGTAACTCCTGCTAAATCCACTTTCAGATTCATTACAACTCCACCTCCTCAGCTAAAAATACCGGACCTTCTTTACAGATACGTTTGTTATGCACATTCGTATGGCTGTCCTTATGTCTGGACTTGCATACGCAGGCAAGGCATGCTCCGATTCCGCATGCCATCCGTTCTTCCATCGAAATCCAACATTCGATCCCCGCTTCTTTTGCATATTCCTTCACTGCTTTTAACATCGGAGTCGGTCCACAGGCATAGATGATATCTGCCTTTAACTCGTTGACACGGATCGCATCTAAAACGGTTCCTTTGGTTCCCATACTTCCATCTTCGGTTGCGAGATAGATTTCTCCTGCTTTTTCAAATTCTTCTGTTAAGAAAAGCTCATCCCGATATCCCAATACGATCTGTTTTTCACATTCGAGTTCTTTGGCTAATTCTAACATTGGCGGAATTCCGATCCCTCCTCCTATCAGGATTGCTTTCTTGGATTTTTTCGGAAAACCGTTTCCTAACGGTCCTAAGATGTCTAAGATCATTCCGGCTCTCATACCCGAAAACTCTTCTGTTCCCTTACCCGCAACACGGTAAACAATCCTCAATGCTCCATCTTTTTTGTCTATTTCACAAATACTGATCGGTCTTGGCAGCATTCTGCTTCCGTCCTTACAATAAACAGAAATAAACTGTCCTGCTTTTGCATTTTTTGCAATCTCATCCGTCTTTAACCACATGCTGAATACTCCGTCTGCGATCTCCTCCTGACGGATCACGATTGCTTCTTCCCTGCTCTTTTCTGACATGTCCTTCTCCTTACTTTGCTCTCTCCAAAGCTGTACTGATGTCTTCCACCATATCGATCACGGCTGCTCTGGATGCTTCCGCGAAATGCTCGGCTCCGAATTTTGCATATTTTTCCTGCTTATATGCCGCAATGATACCTCTGGAAGAATTTACAATGGCTCCTAAACCATCCTCGTTAAAGAAGTGTACCAGATCTGCTCCTTTTCCTCCCTGTGCTCCATAGCCCGGTACTAAAATATAGCTCTTTGGCATTACTTTTCTTAAGACTTTTCCCATTTCCGGATAAGTTGCCCCCACAACTGCTCCGATGTAACTATAGGAATCTCCCATGTGGTCTGCACCCCACTCGGCAACTTTTTCCCCTACCCACTCATAGAGTGGTCTGCCGTCGATGATGCGGTCCTGGAATTCCCCACTGGATGGGTTTGATGTCTTAACAAGGATGAACAATCCCTTTTTTTCTTCCTTACATATATCTACAAACGGTTTGATCCCATCTGTTCCCAGATATGGGTTGACCGTTGCAAAATCTTCATTAAATGCCTGACAGATGGTATTTCCTACCTGTACTTTTCCCAGATGTCCGACTGCATAGGCTGCAGAGGTAGAACCGATATCTCCTCTCTTGACATCTCCGATCACGACCAGACCTTTTTCGTGACAGTAATCTACGGTTTTTTGGAATGCTTTCAGTCCTTCTACACCAAACTGCTCATACATGGCAATCTGCGGCTTTACTGCCGGGATCAGGTCATAGGTCGCATCTACGATCTCTTTATTGAACTGCCAGATCGCATCTGCTGCTCCTTCTAAGGTCTCTCCGTATTCTGCAAATGATTTCTTCTGTATCTGTTCCGGCACATAGTTTAACATCGGATCTAATCCTACAACGATTGGTGCATTGGTTTTTTGAATGTTACTGATAAGTTTGTTGATCATGCTTTTTCTCCTGTCATTTCTTTTTCATATATCATCTTACCGCCACAAATGGTATACTCTACCTCACCGGTTACGGTACGTCCATCAAATGGTGTATTTCTTCCTTTGGATGCAAAATTATTTTTATCGATCTGATATGTTTTTTTCGGATTAAAGATTACAATATCCGCATCTTTTCCCACTTCTAAGCTGCCTCTGTTACTTCCAATGACTTTTGCCGGATTGTAACTCATCTTTTCCGCCATCTGCATTGGTGTCAGATATCCCTTTAATACCAGCTCACTGTAAGTCAGCGCCGCTACGGTTTCGATGCCCACGATCCCAAATGGTGCTTTTTGCATGCTCTGGTTTTTATCCTGTTGTGTATGAGGAGCATGGTCTGTTGCAATGACATCCATGATATCTTCTTTTAATCCCTGTCTTAATGCCTCCACATCCGCTTTGGTACGAAGTGGCGGGTTCATTTTATAATTGGTATCATACGGTACCATATCTTCGGTAGACAGTGTAAAATGGTGTGGGCAGACTTCTGCCGTCACAGGAAGTCCGTCTGCTTTTGCCTCTTTTACCATGGTAACACTGTCCTTTGTGGAACAGTGACAAAGATGCAGTCTTGCCCCTGTCTCTTTTGCTAAAATAATATCTCTTGCTATGATCACATCTTCTACGGAATTGGTGATCCCTGCAAGTCCCTGTTTTTTAGTGATCTCATCTGCGTTTACTACTCCGCCCTGAACTAAATGAATATCTTCGCAGTGTGCTAACACAGGAATCTTACACTCTGCTGCAATCTTCATTGCTTCTCTATATAAATCGGTACGCATGACCGATTTGCCGTCTTCACTGATCGCCGGGCTGCCTGCCTGAACCATGCCTTTGATATCCGCAAGTTCCTCTCCCTGCTGCCCTTTTGTGACTGCTCCAACCTGTAAGACTCTGGTCAGTCCCTCACTCTCTGCTTTTTTATGCACATATGACACCACGTCCGCATTATCTACGACCGGCTTTGTGTTTGGCATTGCTAAGATCGTCGTATAACCGCCCTTTGCCGCTGCCCGCACTCCGCTTGCAATCGTTTCTTTTTCTTCGTATCCCGGATCTCTTAAATGCACATGCAGATCAATAAATCCCGGCATGACATAACTGCCTGCCGCATCTATGACACGCTCTGCTTTACATTTTAATTTTTTTCCTCTTTTTGCAATTTTTCCATCTTCAATGAAAATATCTATTTCCTCGTCTGTTTCCGTTGCAGGGTCTAAGACATGCCCATTTTTAATAAGAAGTGTCATTTCCTCTCCTCACTTTGCTTTACTAGTCTATATGCTTGCACTTTTTGTATTGTAAGCTTTCACTCATTGTATCATGTGACAGGATGTATCGCAACCGTGATTGTGGATTTCGACGGTGCGAATTTTCTTTTAAAATCCACTCGAATGTTCTAAAACACATAGAAAAACAGCACCTCTCTATTTTTAGAAATGTACTGTTCTTCTGAAGATTCTGATCGAATCCTTTTATATCTTTCTCTTTTATTTCTTCGTTCCCTATCCTTACTCCATGTCCTTTAATGCGCGTCCCATCGGGATTCTCCGTATGCGCTTCATCTGGATCATATGTACGACCAGATAGCATACAATGCCGATCGCAATCATCGCAGGATAGACCCAAGGAGCAACATAGTAGGTCAGCCAGCCGTTAAATTGCTGCATCATCACATAGTAAATTGCCATCATTGTAAAGTGGCAGATTGGAATGACGAGTAGCAATGATATCACTAATACGGCTCCTGTCGCACGGTTATAGAGACTGCCTGCCTCTTTGTCACTGTAGCCTAAGATCTTGATCATGGAAATGGACTGTTCATTTTTCTCCACGATCATTTTTGCTAACAGATAGATGACTAAAACATAGAGGAATACGGAAAATGCGCACATCAGCCACATCATGTCACCCATGGAATCCTCTAACTGGTCCGCAATGACGGTCAGGTCATCCTGTGTGATAATGGATGCAACCATGCTGCTGTCAATATCCTTTATTTTTTTATCCGTAAAATATCCGTTAAAATAATCCTCATCATAATCGAAGATACGGTTAAAATTCTCCATACTCATAAATACCGACAAGGTCGCCGGATAATCATATGTACCACTGACGGTAAAGGTGTAGGAATCATCCTCATATTTCTTTTCTAAGGTTACTTTTCCTCCCTCTTTCAGACCATATTTTTCTAAAAATCCATCGGAAAGAAGCACTTTATTTTTTCCGGAAGGGATCTTGGCATCCTTCAAATAGGTGGAATCCTCTTCCACACCATAGACCGTGATCTCTTCGCCCCGCTCTGTCTGTAAGGACATCACTGCATATTTTTCCGCACCCTTTGTCTCTGTCTGAACAGGTGCCTTTAAAATGTACTGATATTTTGCAATTTCTGAATGGATGACTTCTGTTTTAAAGTTCTGTAACAGTGGTGACATCATCATGCCAAAGAACAGCAGGAAACTTGCAAAAAATACACCTAAAAACAGGGTCAGGTATGCTGAAATATTCTGGAATACGATACGCAGCCGGAAACGTGTAAAAAATTTAAACTCCGGCAGATGTATCACGCCTTTCTTTTTCTTTTTCCGCAGCTCGTGACGTAAAAACTGCAACGGTGGCAGATGCATCATGGAAACTAAGATCAACAGCACGATCGCAAATACGATCAGGCATGGAACTACGGTCGTCAGCCAGAAGGCTTCCGTATTCCAGATCGTCTCGTAAGTCGGAAGTGAATAGCTGTGATAATAAATATCTACGACCACATCTTTCATACAGGTATATCCTAAAATGTTTCCGATAACTGCGGAGATCAGTGTAACCCAGATCGGCAGAGTCAGATAATGCCGGATCAGTTCACCCCGTGTGTAGCCGAGTGCCCGCAGGGTTCCTATGGTAGACGCTTCTTTTTCTATCGTACTGCGTGTCGTTACGGCAAAGACAAATGCCAGAACGACCATCACGATATAGAGCAGGGTAATGATCATGACCAGATCACCGCCCATGTCCTCACCGGTAAAGGTGATCGCCTGATTATCGCTCGCCTTGGCAAAATCGGTCAGTAAGCCGGTCTTCTTTAAAATGTCTTTGACATCATCTGACTTATCCGATGCTTTCTGTTCCGAATATCCGCGGTGATTCCAGCGGTATGCATAGCAATAATGCAGTTCATCATCGGAAAACCTCTCAAAACCCTTTTTCGTTACCATGGCAACGGTAAATTTGTTAGCATCAAACATCATATCCGTATTGTTTTTAAACAATGCACTGTAGTTAGAAAATGCTGCCACTCCGCTGACTGTAAACTTTTTCCCGTCAACATCAAACTTGTCTCCGATGGCAATCCCATTGTTTTCCGCATAAAGCCTGTCTATGATGATCTCATCTTTATTCTTTGGAAATTTTCCATCCATGACGCAGATTTTATTGACATCGTCATTTTGGGTATAAATACGCACGGAATGTTCGTTTTTACGCTCTACATCTTTATAAAAGATTTCACTCAGCTTCAGATGTTCTTTTTTTAATTTACTCTTTAGTTCTTTATCTGCTTTGACTGCCAGTGTAAAATGTCCGTCTTCTATTTTATATTTTTCAAAACTCTCATCATATGCCTTGGTCATACTGCTGTCAGCAACCTGAAATCCCGATACAAATCCAATCGTCAGTGTCAGGAACAAAAACAGTACCAGATATTTTCCGGCATCCTGCTTTAACTCCCGCAGATATCTTTTATGTAATGGATTTTTCATACAGCTCCCTCCTTACCAGTCTAAATCTACGGCAGGAATCTTCTGCTCATTCTTATCATTGTGGCGGATCTGTCCGTCATGCAGCTTTATGACCTGATCTGCCATATGGCGGATCGCATCATTATGTGTGACTAAGATGACGGTATTTCCAAATTTCTGATTTACGGTCTCAATGAGTTTTAAAATCTCTTTCGAGGTCTTATAGTCCAAAGCTCCGGTTGGCTCATCACAGAGCAGTATGTCCGGATTTTTGATGATCGCCCTTCCGATGGCTGTTCTCTGCTGCTGTCCTCCGGAAAGCTGGTTTGGGATTTTGTCCTTATGCTCCCAGAGTCCGAGTGTTTTTAACATATCATCCAACGGCAGTGGATCATTGCTTAAGTACGCACCCGTTTCAATATTTTCTTTTACCGTCAGATTCGGGATCAGATTGTAGGACTGGAACACATATCCTAAGTGCTTTCTTCTGTACAGGGAAAGCTGCTTGTCATTCATGTTCTCTACGGTCTCGCCATCAATGATGATGCTGCCCTCATCGGCTGTTTCAATTCCTCCTATAATATTCAATAAGGTGGATTTTCCCGAACCGGATGGTCCAAGTAAAACACAGATATCTCCTTGTTCTACTCCGCAGCTGATCCCACGGAGCACCTCTGTCCGGTTGTCACCGCTGCCAAAGGATTTATGAATATTTTTTAACTCTAAATACATAACAATCTCCTTCTTATGCTAGTTAGTTATTTCTAACCTTATTATAACGTTTCTTTTCGGAAATTTTAGTATTTTTTTGCTATTGAGAAACTTTCTCGTTAGTGGTTCATTAATACTCCATTATAAGAAAGCTGGTTGCACTTTAGTAGTTACAGAACGGCACCTGTCAGATACTTCAGGTGCCGGCTATATTTTCATATGTTGAAATATATATTGCTTCAATACTTTATCGGCTTACTTTCCAGCCCACTGCTTCTTTTCTTGCATTTAAGAAGTCATAGTACAGTCCCGGTTCTCCTGCAAGTTCTTCATGCGTTCCCTGCTGCACGATATGGTCATTGTCCAATACCAGTATCTGGTTGGCATGACGCACGGTTTTTAAACGGTGTGCAATCATGATAATGGTCTTATTCTGTGTCAGTGCATCGATTGCTTCCTGCAGTTCTTTCTCATTTTCTGGGTCTACGCTGGCGGTTGCCTCGTCTAATATGACGATCGGGGCATTTTTTAACATTGCTCTTGCAATGGAAATTCTCTGTTTTTCTCCTCCGGAAAGATGACCTCCGCCACCTCCTGCAACGGTATCATATCCATTGTCTAATGCACGAATGAAACTGTCGCATCCTGACTGACGTGCAGCTTCTTCCACTTCTTCATCCGTTGCATTCGGATTCCCCATACGGATATTATCCCGGATAGAACGGTCAAACAGATAATTTTCCTGTGATACATAAGCAATCTGTCCGTTTAACTGCTCAAACGGTATCTTGCGGATATCCGTTCCTCCCAATGTGATACTTCCTCCGGTTACATTCCAAAAACCTGCAATCAGTTTTGCAAGTGTTGATTTTCCTGAACCGGATGGTCCTACCAATGCATTGACTGTTCCCGGCTGAATGGAAAGATTGATGCCATGCAGCACTTCGCCCGTCTTTTCACCATAGGAAAATTCCACCTGATGCAGTTCAATACCGTTTCCTTTTAATTCTGCGATTTCTTTTGGACGCTCTAATTCGTCTGCTTCTAAAATTGCTGCAATTTCTCCTACATTGGTTCCCACTACTGCTAAATCATCCACAAATGTCATTGCTGCCATCAACGGTCCGGTCAGTCCCAATGACAGGATAATAATGGTAAAAAATTCCGCAGCACTTAAACTTCCTGTTCCCCAAAGTCCCGTACCTACCGGAAGTATCGTTACCAGAACTGCCGGCACAATGGACTGCATGGATGCCATATATTTCTGATTATCATGCATCCAGTCTACATAATACTGTGCATTATCATTCACTGCATCCGCATATCTGCGATAAGAACCGGCTGACTGGCTGAACGCCTTCACTACCTGAATACCTCCGACATACTCTACAATTGCGTCTGCCATTCGTTTCCCGGTCTTTACCGCTCCTTCCCAGCGTACTGCATAGGTTTTTCCACTCTGTCCCGCGACAACCATGCCAATTACCAGAGTGACTAAAGATGCCAGCCCCATACGCCAGTCCAGTACAAAGATATAAACCGCAATGACAAGCGGCACCAATACATTTGCTGTCATCTCCGGCAAGAGATGTGCCAGGGTCGGTTCCATACCCTCTACACGGTCTACAATCGTTGTCTTGTATTGCCCGGAAGGTGTCTCTAAAATTGTTCCCATTGGAACTCTCGATAGCTTTGCAATCAGTTGTTTCCTTAAATCCTGAAGCGTAGCATAGGTTGCCCTATGTGAAATTCCCGTAGAAATACAGGAAAAAATCACCTTGCCTGCATAGCCTCCTAGCATTCCTCCAAAATACGGCAACAATTTTTCTATTTCCTCACATCCTTCTAACAAAAGTTTTATGATACCCGCCGCACAAAAGTACGGTATCATACTGCACACAACTCCCAATACCGCAAAGATAACTGCGGCATAAAACGAACCGTGATATGCTCTTGCCCATTCCCATAACATCTGATAGGGCGAACGTTTCTTTTCCTGTTCCATCGTTGCATTTCCTCCTGCACTAATTTTTGTTAGATTCAACTAACTCATCATCGAAAAATAAGAGAAATGCCTTTTACATTTCTCATTGGATTCCTAAAATCTTAAACCATCCTGCCGAATAAAAGGTTCGCAGTGTATCCACATATGCTACCGCCTTCTCCTTTGGCGTGTCATGGCGTACCGTCTCAAACAAGCCGTTAAAGAGTGCACTTGCTAAAATATGTACCATGTCTTCATCCAGCGGAAGGACATTCAAACCCTCCCGCTGCATTTTTTCCATCAACAGATGACTGGCATTGACCTCTATCTCTATCAATGCATCCAGATAATGTTCATATCTGGTACCTGTCGAACAGCAGGCAATCAGTTTAAATGCATCAAAATGGTCATAAACATAATCTACCATCCATACATACTCATGATCAGCTACATCCGGCAGCCCTTCTAACTGTTCTTTTAAAGACATTTCTGCAAATTTATGCTGACTCGCTCTGTAGCGGTCAGCTAATTCTTTTGCCGGTTCTTCCACCAACGCCTCAAAAATGGCTTCTTTGTCCGTGTAGTAGCGATAAATTGCTCCGGTCGTCACCGCAAGCGATGATGCAATACTACGCATAGACGCTTTCTGGAATCCCTTTTCTAAAAATTCTTTTTTCCCTGCCGACAGAATATCTGCTGCCAGCTTTTCGTTTGTTGGTTTCATGGTGCACCTCGTTTTGCTCTGTAAGAAGAATTTTGTATATGCTCTTCGGACTCATCATCTTTCTTCTCTGAGAAAAAATAACACTGTTATTTAATAACGGTGTTATCTTATCATCTTTCTTTTATTATGTCAAGATAGGAAAAAACTACATCTGTAACCGCCTCTTTTACAAATTCCAGCACATTTCCGCAACTGAGACACGCCTGACACTTTACCAAAATTGAGGCATCTTGTCTTCCCCTTATAATTTGAATCTCCCATACATAGATTATATAAGCAGTTAGCCTTATTAATTATTATCTCAGCATTTTTTCTACACCATGTAAGCTCATCTATACATAGTTGTTTATAATGTCTTTCAGCTGGAGTATCTTTTTTATTTTCCTTCAAGTCAACTTTTATAAGTTGATTGTCCTCTACCGGAATCATAAGATTATAATTCAGCACTCCCAAAAGTTTTCCTTTTTTGTCTATTATCTTATCAAAATCAGCTCTTGGCTCATTCTCTTGTGTTTTTCAACCGGATGTGATAATGGAATCAGATACTTATGATTATTGCAAACAACTACTGTGCCTACATATATTCGATGTTGCTTCCCAATCTGAGGTGACACCGAAGAAACCCTATCATCTATATTATGCTTCTTGGCTTCAGCAATCTTCTCATGGATATTGGTGTTGCGAGGATAAGGAGCATCTCAGCCCTCTGTGGGTTATTATCCTTCCGTAAACATTAATTGTACTCTGCTGCTTCATCTTCTCCTTTTGTTCGGTGCCGTCCTATATTAACGCATTTCCCTGTAATAATCTTAATCATTCCATTATCTTTTCGTATTTTAAACTGTTCAAGGTATACATCTCTTTTAATTTCCATAGTGTTGCTCCTTGTTTTTGTGCATTGCACGAATTTTAGTAATATCTTTTTTTAGTTCCCAAAAAAGCAATGTCTGTTATTCCGTCATACGAATGAAGATTATCTTGTGTAACTATCACTTCATCTAAACATGTTCGTAGACACTTTTCCATACACCCTTCTGATACAATCACCTTATACAACTTACCAATGATTAGATTATGATACCAATAACACCACTCATCTTCACTATTTATTATCTCAATGGCAGGCTCTTCTTGCAAAACTACATTCGCATTAACTTCCCTTAGTCTTCGCCGTTCCATATTTCGATTATAATTTCCAACCCACATTACATTTCCTGCAATACAATCTTGAAACAATCCCACCTTCCTGACATATAAAAGATAATACTTACTATTATGGTAGACAATATGCTCCGGTACTTTTTTATTCTCCACTAAACATCGCCGAACACATTCCAGTGATTTTTTATCCACGATAAAAAATTGTTCTTCATACACCAAGTCATATAAACTGCATAATTGATGTGCAGTACGCTCTGTTGTAACCGCATTTTCTTTTTCCATCCGTTCTAGGCTTCTTATAGTATAGCCAATCTTATCAGCCACATATTCTTTGGATATTCCATTAATACGTCTCAATAGTTTTAAATCTGTCTTTGCCTGATATCTGATTTTACGTTTCATAGTATATCGTTACCTTTCGATTATATTACACTTAGCACTAACTGTTAATCTTATTTTAACAAAATCTAATATGCTCATCAACGACATGATTTACTTTGTCAAAATCCATTGTAAAGCCGTATATTTACTGGATTTCCCCAAAATCAAAAGGTGCTATTTTTTACCCCGGCAAGCAAATTTTTCTCTACCCTCTTTGTATTCGTTACTTTTGCTCTGGTTATATTTTCGATTTTTAATTTTTCCAGTGGATTGGCAAACTGAACATTCTTTCATCCTGCTACCTCTTTACCATCACGAAAACAATTTCGTATACTCTGTCTGCGTATCTGTAATATGATACACATAAACTACTTTTCCTATCGGTCGATATATAGAAACATACCTTTTAGATATGACCATTCGATACCCCTGCTCGTTCAGCCATCTATCCGGTGTCAGAGAACCAGAATCAGGAAAACTCTCTAATCGTTCAATACTGTCCAAAATCTGTTCTGTAACTTTCATAGAGGATTCCACGCCAAATTGAAGCAGATAATAATCTTCAATCTTTTTCAAATCTTCCCATGCTGTCGGAAGTATCTCAACTTTATATTGTTCCTGCACGTTTCCTCAATTCCTTTCTTGCTTCGGAGATACTTTTTGTCTTTGCTCCGCTTAACCGTTCCTCTTCTGCCTGCATGATTTTTGCACGAAGTTCTAATGCCTGCTCTCTTTTCTCAAAGGCATCAATACTCATAAATACTCCGTCGCCCTCCCCATTTTTTGTTATATAAATCGGTTCTCTTGTTTTTTTCGCAAGATCAGAAATAGAAGCATAATCGTTCCGAAGTGTTGCTGAAGCCTTAATAATCATTTTCTTCATCCTTTCCTATCATCTTATAGACATATCATTTTGTTGATATAATTATATCTCGTTTTTTGTACATTATCAATATCTTTCAAATTACCCCGGCAAGCTCTCCGCCACACACAGCGTCCCCCACCCAATCTCCGGATTCGGATATTCCGCCACCGCTTCAATGCGTCTTGCTCCTTTGATGAAATATGCCTTTACTTTTTCACCGTATAAAAACGGGTCATTACCATCGGTGATACCCCATTGCATCAGGAGTGCCGCTCCTCCGGTTACAAACGGCGTTGCCATGGACGTTCCCGATGCTGCCACATAGCCTCCACCCGGTGCACAGGAGATAATATTGACACCCGGTGCTGCGAGATCCGGTTTGATTTGATTGGTTTCTCTGGTATAGCCCCGCCCGGAAAAATCTGCAAGCTGCATCGAATAGGCATCATAGGCAGCTACGGTAATGACTCTGGATGCCGTAGATGGAATGGTCAGAGTAATCTCTTCCGACGGATATAAAAAACCCGTTCCTGCACTTAACACAGCCTGACTTGGCAGCCACAGGTTGTAATTTCCCTGTACAATTCTATGCGGAATCAGTTCAAACCTCCAGACACCGCTGTCAACATAATCTCCGATTGACAGAAATGAAATATAAATTTCCTGATATGGGCTGTAAGGACTCGGTTCCCCATAATAAAGTAGAATCTCTGTTCCGTCCAGTGTAAAACGCTGTGCACCCAAAATCTGCTGAAGCGGTCCGGCTTTTTTACCGGAAGGTGCAATGATGCTGATATCAAAATCATCGGCATAATTTTTCCATATCTGAACGCTTAACGTTGCCTCATAAGGTGCTACGGCTAACTGAATTTCTTCTGAAAATCCCTCTCTCAAAGTTCCCTGTGCGTGTCCTCTGGCTGCCCCCTCATTTCCACCGCCAACGCAGATTACATTTCTTCCGTAATTAGAAATATCATCTATATAAGTCTCTAACAAAGACCTCCCACTGTGACCGCCATAAGTGTTACCAATGCTGATATTCACGGCTGCCGGTTTGCGATACTCTATAGCTTTTTGTATGACATAATCCAACGCCGTCATCAGTTCTGTGGTTCTTGGGAATGCATTTTCTC
>ERZ772893.2947-NODE-2947-length-12769-cov-2.730927_pt1 | contig 12769 bp, 9 predicted proteins | sample MGYA00511482_ERZ772893 | MGnify/ENA primary metagenome ERZ772893 (study PRJEB29015, sample SAMEA2737687) | human gut metagenome | biome: human gut; feature: human-associated habitat; material: faeces | place: China | collected 2012 ...
GGTGAGCGCAGTCTCCTCATAGGAGATATCCCAGCCGCCGTCCCGGAACACCATAGTCCCTTCCGTGACCAGCTCAATGGTATCCGGCTCCTGGTCCCCATAGGTCTGCCTTCCCCGAACACTCAGAAGGACCTTCTGCTCCTCCATGCTCAAGCCTCCAGCGCCAGCCCCAGCAGCTGGTCGATGAGCTGACCGTAGGGAATCCCACTGGCACCAAAAAGCTTGGGATACATTGAAATAGAGGTAAAGCCGGGGATGGTGTTGATCTCGTTGAATACCGCCTTGCCCTCCTCCGTCACGAAGAAGTCCACACGGCTCAGGCCCTGGCAGCCAATGGCGCGATAGACCTTTACGGCCATATCCCGAACCTGCTCGGAAGCCTCCTCGCTGATGCGGGCAGGGATGTACGCTACAGAGGTATCGGTGATGTACTTGGCATCGTAGTCGTAGAACTCCACGCCGGAGTCAATTTCGCCGCAAACAGAGGCCACAGGGCTTTCGTTGCCCATAACGGCCACCTCGATCTCCTTGCCGCGGATGAACTCCTCCACCAGCACCTTGTCGTCAAACTTTGCCGCATTTGCCAGCGCCTCTGCAAGGCTCTGCCGGTTCTTGGCCTTGGACACACCTACGGAAGAACCCGTGCCCGCAGGCTTGACAAACATGGGATAGGCAAAGCGCTTTTCCAGCGCGTCCAGGGTGCTTTCCAGGCGGGCATCCAGGCTCCCGCGGCGGACCAGCTGCCAGGCGGCCTGGGGAATGCCCGCATTGTCCGCCACCAGCTTAGTCAGGGTCTTATCCATAGCCACGGCAGAAGCGGCCACGTGGGGTCCCACATAGGGAATTCCCGCCAGCTGCAGCAGGCCCTGGATGGTGCCATCCTCACCGTTTTCACCGTGGAGCACCGGGAATACCACGTCAATGCGCTCCCGCACCACGCAGTCACCCTCGAAGTTCAGCAGGCCCTGACCCCGGATGGGAGAAATGGCAGCCTGCCGGTTTTCCGGGCAGTGCTCCCACTCGCCGGTGGGCAGCTTGGAGTAGTCCCGGCTGCCATAGAGCATCCAGTTTCCGGACTTGGTAATGCCCACGGGGAAGATATTGTACTTCTCCGGATCCATATTATTGAGAACCGATTCGGCGCTCCGGAGGGAAACCTCATGCTCCGGGCTTCTGCCGCCGAACAGAACGCATACACTAAGCTTCTTCATAACATCCTCACTTTTTGCTGTCCTCGCCGGAAAGCAGAGCCTCTCCCGCGCGGAAAATATCGCCTGCACCCATGGTCAGCACAATGTCGCCCTCCCGCACAATGGAGCGCAGGCAGTCGGTGACATCCTGCAATGTCTCACAATAGATGCTTCCGGGGATCTGGGCAGCCAGATCCGCAGAGGAGATGCCGATGGTATTGCTCTCTCGGGCGGCATAGATCTCCGCCAGAACCACCACATCCGCCTTTTGCAGCTCCCGGATGAAATCATCCATCAGCAGCTTTGTGCGGGTATAGGTATGGGGCTGGAACGCCAGGACGATCCGGTGGTCCCCCATGCCCCGCACGGCCTCCAGGGTCGCGCGCAGCTCATCGGGATGGTGGGCATAGTCATCGTAGACCTTTGCCCCGCGGTATTCGCCCTTGTATTCCATGCGGCGGCCTGCCCCGTGGAAGGCCTTCACACCATCGGTGACCTTCTGGCCGGGGATTCCCATGACCCAGGAGGTAGCTGCCACAGCCAAAGCATTCATGGTATTGTGTCTGCCCAGGACCCCCAGGTCCATATGGCAATAGAATTTTCCATCGCACAGCACATCGAAGTGCCGCCAGTCGTCGCTGATGTTCTCCGCGCGGACCCGGTTGCTTTCTCCAAGGCCAAAGGACACATAGGGGATGCCCTCCAGGGCCTGGACCGTATGGGGGTCGTCACCATTGGCCACGACGGCATCCGAAGCCATGCCTGCGAACTTATGGAAGGACTTCTGAATGTCCGTCAGATCCTTGAAATAATCCAGATGGTCCGCCTCCACATTCAGCACCACCGCCAGAGTGGGGAAGAAATTCAGGAAGGAATCGCAGTATTCGCAGCTTTCCAGCACGATGGTATCCCCGTGGCCCACCCGATGGCCTGCATGGAGCAGAGGCAGGTAGCCACCAATCATCACCGTGGGGTCCTTGCCCGCTTCCATAAGGATATGGGTCATCATGGAGGTGGTAGTGGTCTTTCCATGGGTACCGGAAATACAAATGGCATTTTTATAGGACTTCATGATCTCGCCCCAGGCCTGTGCCCGCTCGAACACGGGAATGCCCTCAGCCCTGGCAGCAGCAATCTCCGGATTGTCATTATGGGCGGCAGCAGTACGGATGATGCAGTCCGCTCCCGCAATATTCTTGGCACTGTGGCCGATGTCCACATGGATGCCATGGGCAATGAGCTCATCCGTAGACACGGAGGCGCTCATATCTGAGCCGGAAACCTCCATCCCCATTCCCTTCAGCACCAGCCCCAGCGGCCGCATGGATACGCCGCCGATTCCCACCAGATGCACATGGCACCCTGGCTTTAAGTAGGCGGCTATCTCCTTATTCTTGTTCATGTATCTGTCCCCCGAACGAGAAAAAATTACTGACTTTTCCTATTATACTACGTTCCGGGAATTTTTACAACCATAATTTTTCCGTTTACCGTACAAACACCGTACTGATCCACACCAGCCCCGCAGCCTGGGCCGTTGCCAGCAGGAGGGTGACAAATTCATACAGGAACTCTTTCATATCGGTATTTCTCCCTTCTTTTTTTGGCTGTGCCCTCATTATAGCTGCGTATTTGGGTCGAATGAACGCGAAACAGCACAGGAGTGCCAAAAAAAGGTAAGAATATCTTAAGGTCTTTGTTCACACATCCCTGCAAATTTGTGCTATAATGTCACGGCAATAAAGAATCTAAGGAGACTGCATATGCGCGGAAAAAGTCATTGTCAGCTGGGCAGCTTTCTTGCCGCCACCTACTTTCCCCATATCCCGGCAGTGTACCGCCGGGCCTTTCTGCTGGGCTGCATTGAACCGGACAGAAACTTCGCCACCTATTTCAAGGGTTCCATCCGCGCCCAATGGCTGCGGGGGCATAATTTTGAGAACGCCAAACGCTACATGGCCAGGATTGCCAAGCGCCTGGAGAATAAGCCTCGCTGGAACGCCCTGGACTACTATACCGCCGGAAAGCTGATTCACTATACCACGGACGCTTTTACATACGCCCACAATTCCAGCTTCCCCATAGATCTGCGGGAGCACAAGGTCTATGAGGCCGCCCTGCAGGACTATTTCCTGGAATTTTTAAAATCCCACAACACCGCCCCCCGCAAGCCCTACCACTCCGTCATGGACACCATTCAAAAGAATCACTGGGAATACCTGCGCACCACCCCCGACATCTTCCGGGATGCAGCTTACGCCTTCTCTGTCAGCTGCTGCGTTGCCCAGATGCTCTCCTGCCGCACTGCGGCGGCAATGTAAAAGCAGCGCCCTGCCACAAAAAGGCAAGGCGCTGCGCTTATTTATATGCGAAAACACGACGTCGCTGAATCAGGCCCTTTCATACAGGCAGAATTCATAGGCGATTCCGTTTTCTTCCCCGCTGCCCAGAAGCTCGGTCAGCTTCCAATCCGGGTCACTGTCCAGGTCCGGAAACCAGGTGTCGCATTTCACGACCGTGTTCAACTTTGTGACATAGGCTTTCTCGCAATAGGGCAAAAGCTGCCGATAGACGCTCCCCCCGCCGATGACCATGGCTCGGGGGGCATTTTTTGCCTTTTCCAGCACCTGCTCCACGCTGTCACACAGGGTAAAGCCCGGATAAAGCCCACCACGCCTCGTCAGAAGTACGTTCTCTCTGCCGGGCAAAGGCTTTCTTCCGGGGAAATCCTCCACAGTCCGGCGGCCTGCAATGACCATGCAGCCTTTTGTGATCTCCCGGAAGAATTTCCGGTCGGCGCTGAGGGCAATGGGCTGGGTTCCGCTGCAGCCAATGCCCCAGTCCGCATAAACCGCTACGATCAGTTCCATTCTCCTACCTCAGATCGCCATAGGGATCTCAAAATCAAAGGGATGGTACCGGTAGTTTTCCAGGCGGAAGGAGTCCTTGGTAAAGGCATAGAAATCCGCAACGCTTTCGTCCATGGAGAACTTCGGGGCTTCATAGCCATCCAATTCCAGCATGGCTTTCACGGCAGGAATGTGCCGGTCATAGATGTGGCAGTCGGCGATCACATGGACCAGCTCCCCCACCTTCAGCCCGGAAACCTGGGCCATCATGTGGGTCAGCACCGCGTACTGGACCACGTTCCAGTTGTTGGCCGTCAGCATATCCTGGCTGCGCTGGTTCAAAATGGCGTTCAGCGTATCCCCTGTCACATTGAAGGTCATGGAATAAGCGCAGGGGTACAGGTTCATTTCATGGAGGTCCTCAAAATTGTAGATATTGGTCAGGATGCGCCGGGAGGCGGGATTGTGCTTCAAATCATAGAGCACCCGGTCCACCTGGTCAAACATTCCCTCTTTGTACTGATGCTTGATGCCCAGCTGGTAGCCATAGGCCTTGCCGATGGTACCGTCCTCGCCGGCCCATTCGTCCCATACATGGCTGCCCAGGTCCGCAATGCGGTTGGATTTCTTCTGCCAGATCCACAGCAGCTCATCCACGGCGCTCTTCCAGTAGGTCCGCCGCAGGGTCATGATGGGAAATTCCTCCGCCAGATTGTAGCGGTTGACCACGCCAAATTTTTTGACGGTATGGGCCGGAGTACCGTCCGACCAGTGGGGACGGACCTCCAGATTTTCATCGGAAAAGCCGTTTTCCAGGATGTCCCGGCACGTGGCCTTGTAGAGTTCATCTGCTCTGCTCATAGGTCTCCCTCCAAAATTTTAACGTCCCAGCCCTTGAGCTCCAAGGGCTCTCCCTCGTCAAAGTGCTTTCCGGAAAACAGCTCCGTGCCCGTTGCCGGACTGGGAACGACCCGGGAAGCGGGGCTGTAGTGCAGCAAATAGGTGACGCTCTTCCCCTCCCGGTTGGTGCCCCGCTTCTGGATCACCGGCCAGGCGGATTCCGGGACGGGAATGTGCCACATAGCCAGCAGCCGCAGCAGAATGGGCTCAAAGCCCTCCTCGCTGTAGCAGCCGAAATAGGCAGCCTGTCCCCTGCCGAAGCGGCTGCAGCAGGCTGCGGGAACCCCCCGCCAGGCAGGGCTGTCGTAAATTGCCAGTCCCATGGCATCGTCAAGCTCCAGCAGCTCCATAAACTCCGAAACCTCGGAAACATACTCCGGCAGGCAGACCTCCTCCGGTACCGTGAACTCGGAATAGGACATTCCGAATACATCCGTCATGCCATAGGGCCGCCGGGCTCTGCGCACCCGCCCCTCTTCATCCGCAAAGAAGCTGCGGAAGGTGGACAGCAGGCAGCCGCCCTGGGCAACATAATCCCGCAGAGCTGCGATCAGCTCCTCCGATGCGCTGTACAGGCAAGGGGTCACCAGCAGCGAATAGCCGGAAAAGTCCCGCTTGCTATCCGGCACAAGGTCTACCTCAATGTTCAGCCGGTAAAAGCTGTCGCAGACCCACTGCAGATAGTCGTCATAACTCTTTTCCCCCAGCTTTGGCATAAGCCGGGCGCTGCGGGGACTGACCATAACCGCCACACGGCTGCGCTTGCGCAGAAGGGCTGCATGGTCCCCCAGCCGGGAAAACTCCCCGCCGATCCGGCTGATTTCCCGGTAGGCTCTGCCGGGGATGCCGTCATAGCCGATCACGCCCTGCCAATTTGCACCGGGGCAGCAATCGGAATGCCAGGGCCAGTAGCACAGGCCCTGGGCCCCGCAGGCAATATGGTGAAAGGCTGCCAGCCGCAGCTGGCCGGGGAACGGCAGCTGCCCCAAGGCTCCCTGGCACTGGGTCTCCGAAACCATAAAACACCCCTGCCGGGCGCAGCGTGCAACGTCCGCCTGAAAATTCAGGAAGGACCCCGTATTCTTCAGTCCTGCCGGATGAAAAATGCCGCAGCCCATGTGGTCTCCCGGGACTGGCGCGAAGGGATCGTCCGCACTGGAAAGCGGCGTCACCGCTGTGACGCTGCATCCCCTGCTCCGCAGAAAACGGGCCTGGAAGTCCGCCAAGGCTCTGCTGCCCTCGGGGCGGCTATCCACCTGATAGTCCCCCTCCCCTGCCAGGGAATACAACTGCTCCAAAAGCCCCTGGCCTTCCGCCAAAAGCTCCGCCTCAGAGCGGTTTTCCAGCCAGGCCGGTGCAGGCAGAGACGGCACGGCGATCTGAGGCCGAAGTCCCGCCTCTGCGCACAGTGCCAGAGCCCTGCCCAGCTCCTCCAGGGAATAGCGGCCCTGCTCCGGCTCCCAGCTCTGCCAGCAGCAGCCCTGCAGGCGGACAAAGTTCATCCCCGCCGCCTGCATGGCCGCAAGATCCGCCCGGATCTGCTCCGGTGAAACACCGTCTATATAATATGCCGCACCGAAAAACAGTCCGGAATGTTCCATATGCTCAGCTCCCGTATGCGCTCTGCGCGCCTTTAAAGGAAGTCCCGGGGAAAGCTCCGGCGGCAGGATATACACCCGCTGCCCCTTTTCCGGTCTTCCATAGAATTCCGCGCTACATTCTAGCACAGTTTTCCCCGTATTGCTATAGCAAATTTCAAAAAAACTTTGTTTTAGGCAACACTGCACAAAAAATGGTGCCGACGCACCCGAAGGTGCGTCGGCAAATGGAATGGAATGGATTGGTATGTTAGGGAGTGGGGATGGTGCCGTCCACCAGGACATACTGCATGGCAACCCAGCCCAGGCTGGTGCGGCCCCAGGTCTCGCCGCTGTATTCCTTCTGCTCCAGGATCTCCACCCGGGAGTTGACCATGACCTTGCCTACCAGTGCATTGCCCACGCCGGGAGCGGAACGGACATTCGCAGTGTAGAAGCAGCGGGCGATGGTGCCGGCAGTGCCGGAACCGGTGACGCTGGTAGCGGTGTAGGTAATGTAGCTGGTGCAGATCCAGCCCTGATCACAGCGGCCCCAGATCATGCCGTCCTTCAGGACGTGCTCATAAATCACCACATTGGTGTACAGTTTCAGGGTACCGGTCTTGGCATTACCCTGGCCCGCACCGCTGCGAACGGCCAGATTGGCGGTGTTGACAAAGCCAACGCCGATGGCTCCGGAGGGAACGGTGGTCAGAATGGTGTTTCCGGAGATGGTGCCGCTGGGAACGGTAGTGGTGGTCCCGTTATTGGCCTTGGAGCTCAGATCCACATACTGCATGGCGATCCATCCCTGGTCGATACGGCCCCACAGGGCATTATCAACGGTCTTCTGCTCGTAAACGGTGACGGAGGTGCCCCGCTTCAGGGAAGTGACCTTGGCATTGGCAACGCCTGCGCCGCTGCGGACATTGACCTCGTCCGCATTGACAACGGTGCCGGTGGCAGTGGTCGTAGTGGTTCCGGTATTACCGGTGTTGCCGGTGTTGCCCGTATTACCGGTGTTGCCAGTGTTGCCGGTATTGCCGGTATTGGTACCGGTACCGGGATTCAGAGAATAGGTAGCCAGGCTGGTACCGGCCAGGTTGACCCAGTAGTCATTCTCGCCGTTGCTGTCCTTCACCGTGATGCGGCCCCAGACGGCGGAACCGACCAGCTTGCGCTCCAGAACACTGACGGTGTCCTTCTGGCGCTTGACCAGAGCGGTCTTCGTGGAGAGGTTTCCGGCCTCGGTGTACAGCTCCAGCAGATCGGAGGTCACGGTTGCGGAAACCGCATTCTGATCCACGTTCTCCAGCTTGATCCAGCCGGTCTCTTCGCCGACGGTGATCTTTGCCCAGGTGCCGGTGGTGGTGTAATACCAGGTATCAATGGTGACGGACTGCTTGGAAGCCAGCTTCAGCAGCGTTTCAGCTGTTGCGCTGGGGGTCTTCTTGATCTCGGTGGAGGTGTTGGTCTTGCCGGTAATGGGGGTCACGCCTACGGAGATGCCCTGGCTGCCGCCGCTGATCTGCACGTTCAGCGTCAGGTTGTTCATCTGCACATAGCCCTCACCGCTCTGGAGTCTGCCCCAGACATAGATGCCGTCAGTTACCTGACCGTTTTCTGCGATGGTGACCTTTGTATTCAGGACCAGCGTGTCCTTGACCTCGCTGTCCAGAGAAGCGGACTTGTAGACATTCAGGCTATTGACCTTAACCGTGCCGGTGATGGCGGGCAGATCGACGGTATCGCCCTTGACCCAGCCGGTGTAGCTGCCGACGGTAGCCTTATACCAGACGGTATTGTTGATGACGGTACGGTCGCTGACGGTGAACTCGCTCTTCTCCACCAGGGTCAGGATCTCTGTACCGGCCTTTTCCAGCGCGGCGGCGTACATGGTGGCTTCCTTGCCGCTCTGGATCTTGCCCACGACGGAAACATTGGTATAAGTGGTAACGGGGGCATCGCCCTTGCTGTTGCCGCCGACATTGCTGCCATTCTTGATGGCTTCCTCAGCACCGGCATCCAGCTTGACGTACTGCATGTAGACCCAGCCCTTGCCGTCTACCAGGCCCCAGCCGTCCTGCAGCTTGGTAATGGCAACGCGGGTACCGACCTTAATGGTGGTAACGAGGCGGCCGGTGATCTTTGCGGCATCCCGGACGTTTACGGCCACGGAGCAATTGGCAACAACGCCGTTCTCCTTTGCGCCGGAGGCGGTCTCATTGGAGCTGCTGCTCTGGATCTGTACATAGGTCATGCAGACCCAGCCGGTCTTCCCGTTGAACTTGATGCGGCCCCAGCTTGCGCCGTTGTGGTTGCCGATTTCATAGAACTCCAGCTTCGTGCCGGTGGGCAGAGAGCCGATCTGATTCAGGACGCTGATCTTGGGTTCGCTGCGGACACGCAGATTCATGGAGCTGGTGACCGTACCGGTGGCGATAACGCCATTGTTGGCTGCAGGGACATCCACGGCACCGGTCTTCTTGCCGGAGGCCAGGGAGACATAAGACATATCGATGGTACCGGCGCCGGACAGGCCCAGGCGGGTTGCCTCTTCTGCGTCGATGTAGCCCTTGACGATTCTGCCGTTCTCCTCGGTGAAGGGGCTGACCTTCTTGCCGTCAGTGCCCTTGGTATAGTAGAAATTGATCTTTGTGCCCTTGGGCAGACTGCCCACGGACTTATTGCCGCTGTCGCGGACGATGGTGCTGACCTGAGCCGTTACGGTGCCGACGTCTGCCAGCTCCTTGGCGGGAGCATCAGGGGTGCTCAGGCTCTGCTGGTCACCGCAGCCGAAGACAGGAATGGAACTCACTTCACCGTCAACGGTCTGCACCCACTTGTTCTCCGTGGCGCTGATGCGGCCCCAGTTGCCCTGGACTTCGTAGATATACAGGGTCTCGCCCTTGGCTACGGAACTCACCACGGCGCTGGTATCGGAGTGGCCGGAGCGGACGTTCAGGCGGCCGTCTGTGGTGACGGTCACGATCTTCTGCAGACCGGTATAGGCGGTGTAGACAGGCACAGTGCCGGGATCGACTTCCACGCTGTCAATTGCAACATAGTATTCGCCGCTGGCAGAGGTCTTGCCATATACATCCTTGAATGCAGACACCTTGTAGCGGCTGCCGTACTTCACATTGGCAAACTCAAAGGTCACACCCTTGGCCAGGTACATGACCACAGTATTGCCGCTCTCGCTGTTGTAGACAGGTGTCAGGTCCTTGGTGATGCGGCCCTGCTTGGAATAGGGCGTCAGCTTTGCGGTATGCACGGTCTCCGCCTCGCCGCAGACCTGGCAGTAATGCTTGGCAGTGCCGCAGGTGGTCTCCGTAGCATCCTTTACGATCTCCCACTCGCCGTAGGTGTGGGCCAGGGGCTGGCTGTAATCGCCATACTGCTCATAGCCGCAGCCGGGGATATTGCAGGTATACACGGTATAGCCATAGCTCTTGCAGGTAGCGGTGTGGACCTCTGCTACCAGGTTTGCACTGGTACCAATGTGGTCATGCTTGCCCGCGCTGGCAGAAAGGGTAAAGCTTCTCTTGCAGGTGGTGCAGGTGTACTTAATGTCACCGTTGCTGAGGGTCTCCTCCTGGTAGTTGTGACCCAGCATCTCCTTGTAGCTGCCATAGAAAACCTGGCCGCACTCCTTGCAGCTGTACTCCGTATAGCCCGGAGTGGTGCAGGTGGGTGCCACAGTCTTCACAGCCTTGACCGTATCGTTGGTCGCAGCTGCGGTGTGATTGCACACGGAATTGACTTCCGAGACCGAATAGGTCGCAATGCCATCCTCTGCCGCAGCAGCCACCGGCATGGCCACGATCAGCGCGGCAGCCAGCAGGCCCGACAAAGCGCGGGTGAATGTCTTCTTCATGATTTGTTTCCTCCAATCCATTGTTTCCATTTTTCCATTATCCATTATCCATTGCTGTTTTAATTGCTTTCCATTTTCACATACTGCATACAGACCCAGCCCTGGCTTATGTGTCCCCAGAGGACACCGCCGACTCTTGTCTGCTCGGTGATCTTCACCCTTGCACCGGGCTGAAGCTGACCGACTCTGGAATAACTCGTTCCGGGACCGGAACGGATATTCAAAACAGTGCTGCTGATAACCGTGCCTGTTCCGGAAGAAGTCTCCGTATCAGACTGGCGGGAGAGCTGAACATAGGTCATGCAGACCCATTGGCTGGTGCCGATGCGGCCCCAACGGACACCGCTCACATCCTTGTACTCGTAAACGGACACCGCCGTTCCGGGGGCCAAGGTCTTGATCCTTGCGTAGCCGGTGCCGGGACCGGATCGGACGTTCAGTCCCGTTGTACTGATCACCGACCCCGTATCCTGCACCGTTGTGCTGCCGTCTCCGTTTGTGGAGGCATTGGACTCGCTGCCGGGCTGCGGCGTCACCGCTTCCCCGGAGCCATCCAGCCGCACATAGGCCAGGCAGATCCATTGGTTGTCGCCGATGCGGGCCCAGTTCAGGCCTCCGGCGGTTTTTCGCTCATAAACGGTAACCGTATCTCCGGAGTTCTTCCGGCCCACGATTCCATAGCCCGTACCGGCACCGCTGCGGACATTCACATTGCTGCCCGTGACGGTTCCGGAGGTCTGCGCAGCCCCGCTGCTGTCTGTCCCGCTCTGGGAACCGGAGCTCAGGGACACATAGTCCATACAGATCCAGCCGTTGGCCATCCGGCCCCACTGAGAGGAACCGACCCATTTGGTCTGGTAGATCTCCGCTTTGCTCCCGGCTGTGGCTCTTGCCAGGATGGTGTAGCCAGTGCCCGGACCCTTTCGAACGTTTACATAGGAGGTGCATTTCACGGTGCCCTCGGCGATGACCTTGGTGGTGCCGTCGCTGCCCTCCAGCTCCGTTCCGCCGGTCCAGCCGGCAGAGCCGTTGGAAGAATACTGTGCATACAGCGTCACGCCTGCGGTGGAGCTGTCCAGAGTCGTGACCCTGGTGCCGCCGCTGCGCTGGGTGAACCAGCCCGCAAAGCTATAGCCGCTGAGGGTGGGATCCGCAACCAGAATCTGGGTGGAGCCGTCCCGGCGGTAGCCCTGCATCTTGTCCTCTCCCCCGCTGCCGGCCGTTCCGCCGTTGGCATCGAAGATGGTGTATGTATAGGTTCCGCTTTTCTTACCGTATACGCCGTTTAAGTAGATATCTGCCTCTGCCATGCGCCGCTGCAGCAATCCCGGATCCGGGGACGTGCCGTTGTTGGCCCAGAGGCTCATGCCAAAGAGGAACTTAGCCTCTGAGGCCTTGCCCGTAATGGCATCCCGCAGGCGTCCGGAAGCATTCATCCATCCGGTGCCTACATTGTAGGAAAGGCTTGCCAGCGCATCGAACTGCTGCTGGGTAAGCTTCAGATTCCACCCTGCATCGAAGGCATTGAGCTTGTCCTCCACCGCCTTCAGGTGGTCCCGCAGGGCCTTGTCTGCTTCTGCTTCCGTAATGGTCTGTCCGGGGCTGCCGGCTGTGCCGTAGCCGATGCTCCATTGGCCACCGCTGACATAAGCCTTGGCGCTGAAGCCCTCCAGCTGTTTCAGGACGGCAATCAGGTTTTCGCTGACCGTCCTGGTATCTGCGGAGGCGGTGATCACTGTGGCCGGAAGCATCGCCACAAGCAAACAAACCGCCAGCAAACCGCAGAGGAATCGATTCTTCATGGGACACTTCCCCTCATGGTCTTTAAATTTACTGGTATTATAACAGAGATGATTACAAATTGCAACCCCTATTTTCAAAATAATTACACTTTTGTTACTCTTTTGTTTCTTCGTTTTTCTTTTCCCACATTTTTCAGGCTGTTTTTTCCTGCTCACTCCCATTTTTCTCCAAAATAATGACAAAATTGTAATTATAAAAATTATTTTCTGTAATGAGCATGCCTTGACTTTTTCCCCTCCCCTTGCTATACTCCGAAAAAAGTCCTTAGGAGATTTGATCATGGAAAAAGCGCTTATCGGCATGAGCGGCGGTGTAGACAGTTCCGTAGCAGCCTTTTTGACCCAGCAGGCGGGCTATGCGTGCATCGGCGCCACCATGCGACTGTTCAGCAACGATGTCTTGGGGGAAGATCAGCAGAGCACCTGCTGCTCCCTGGACGATGTGGAGGATGCCCGCGCGGTGGCGCGGCGGCTGGAAATCCCCCACTATGTTTTTAATTTCACTGACGACTTCTATCGGGAGGTTGTGGATAAATTCGTTGACACCTACTATGCCGGCGGAACGCCCAAC
>ERZ772893.2948-NODE-2948-length-12765-cov-3.421951_pt1 | contig 12765 bp, 10 predicted proteins | sample MGYA00511482_ERZ772893 | MGnify/ENA primary metagenome ERZ772893 (study PRJEB29015, sample SAMEA2737687) | human gut metagenome | biome: human gut; feature: human-associated habitat; material: faeces | place: China | collected 2012 ...
GGTTGGAGAACCGGGAGTCGGTAAGACAGCAATTATTGAAGGTTTAGCACAGAGAATCGCATCCGGTGTGGTTCCGGAGAAGATGAAAGATAAGAAGATTTACAGTCTGGATCTTCCGGGACTGATCGCTGGTTCAAAGTACCGTGGTGAGTTTGAAGAGCGTATGAAAGGCCTGATCTCAGAAGTAGAAGCCTGTGGAAATGTAATTCTGTTCCTTGATGAGATCCATACGATGATCGGTGCCGGAGGCGCAGAAGGAGCGATTGATGCATCCAGCATTCTGAAACCTTCACTGGCGAGAGGTGAGATGCAGCTGATCGGTGCAACTACGATTGCAGAATATCGGAAGTACATTGAGAAAGATGCAGCACTTGAGCGAAGATTCCAGCCGGTGACGATCGAAGAGCCGACACAGGAGCAGTGTGTTGAGATCTTAAAAGGCCTGAAAGAGAAATACGAAGCGCATCATAAAGTTGTGATTGAAGAACAGGCACTGGAGTCAGCTGTACAGCTGTCAGAGCGTTACATTACAGACCGGAATCTTCCGGATAAGGCTATCGATGTTTTGGATGAAGCATGCTCAAAGGTAAGTCTGAAGGGATATGAGGTTCCAGAGAATCTGAAGCAGTTAGAACAGGCAGTGAAAGAGCTTGCTTCGCAGAAGGAAGAGAGCATTGAACGGGGAGATTTTGCGGAAGCGTCTCTGATTCAGAAAGAACAGGATGCAGTGCAGAAGAAATTAGACTCAGTGAAGAAACGCTTTGAGAAGAAACAGGCGAAGGCGAAACCGCCGGTAACTGTAGATGTGGTTGCAGAAGTGGTGTCTGCATGGACAAAAGTACCGGTAAGCAAGCTCGCAGAGAGCGATGCCCAGCGTCTGAAGAATCTGGAGCATGTCCTTCAGAAGAGAGTGATCGGACAGGACGAGGCTGTCGGCGCAGTTGCACGAGCCGTGAAGAGAGGAAGAGTAGGACTGAAAGATCCGAAGCGCCCGATCGGTTCCTTCTTGTTCCTCGGGCCAACCGGTGTTGGTAAGACAGAATTATCGAAAGCACTGGCAGAAGCGTTATTTGGGAAAGAAGATGCAATGATCCGTGTTGACATGTCAGAATATATGGAGAAACATTCTGTTTCTAAGATGATCGGATCCCCTCCGGGATATGTCGGTCATGAAGAAGGTGGACAGCTTAGTGATCAGGTTCGTACGCATCCGTATTCTGTCATCTTATTTGATGAGATCGAGAAAGCGCATCCGGATGTATTCAACGTGCTTCTTCAGGTGTTGGATGATGGGCATATTACAGATTCTCAGGGAAGAAAGGTTGACTTTTCTAATACTGTGATCATCATGACATCAAATGCAGGTGCGAAAGCAATTGTTGAACCGAAGAAGCTTGGATTTGCGACAAAAGAAGATCCGGCGAGTGATTATAAGAAGATGAAGCAGAATGTGATGGACGAAGTGAAACAGATCTTCCGTCCGGAATTCCTGAACCGAATTGATGAGATTATTGTATTCCATTCACTCGGCAAAGAAGAGATGAAGAAAATCGTTTCTTTGTTATGCAATCAGTTTACTAAACGTCTGGAATCACAGATGAATATTTATCTGAAACTGCGTGAATCTGCGAAGGCTCTCATTGTGGAGAAAGGAACGGATGCGAAGTACGGAGCAAGACCACTGCGACGTGCATTGCAGACAGAACTGGAGGATAAGCTGGCAGATGCGATCCTGAACGGAGAGATTCAGGAAGGGGATCATGTGGCAGCAGGAGCATCCAAAAAGGGAATTCATTTTGTGAAGACAGAAGCTTAAAATTACATCGAATTGTAAATGTGAAGAATAAATAAAATCTATAGAAAAACTATTTTAAGTAGTATATAATAGGAACATATATATACCCAGGAGGAAATTAAAAATGGCAACAGTGAAAGAATTATTGCGTGCAGAGAACGACGGAACATTAAGCTTTGGAGATTACACTCTTGCATCCAAGACAAAGAAGGACGGATTTGAATTTAAAGGAGATCTTTATAAAGTAAAGACATTTGCGGAGATTACAAAGTTGGAGAAAAATGGAATGTTCGTTTATGAGTCTGTTCCGGGAAGTACAGTAGAGAACTTCAAAGAGACAGACACAGAAGTTGAGTTCACAGTTTCCGCACCGGAAGACGTACAGTTTACATTGGAACTTGAGCCGGAGAGCGAATATGAAGTATTTATCGCCGGAGAGTCTGCAGGTAAGATGGGAACAAACTTAAGCGGAAAATTAAGTGTAAGTGTTGAACTTAACGCAGATCAGAGTGCTGCAATCAAAGTTGTCAAATGCTAATCAGTCAGATTCGGATAGAAACAAGAGTAGTGTAAAAACAGAGGGAAAGGAATTGCAAGATGCGCCTTTCCCTTTTCTAATCTATAAATCTGGCAAGCTGTATTACGCTTGCTTCGAACAGAAAGGAAATTATGAATGGCAAAAGGAAAGAAAACAGTTTACTTCTGTCAGAATTGTGGGCATGAGGAAGCGAAGTGGCTCGGTCAGTGTCCAATGTGTAAGGAATGGAATACATTTGTCGAGGAGAGAATTGACAGTGGCATCACGAAAGGAACGACTGTAGCAGCTAGAGCGGTGAATGAAGCGAAAGTGGTTCCAATCACAGAAGTTTCCGCGGATGATGATACAAGGAATAAGACTGGAATTAAAGAATTAGACAGGGTTCTTGGTGGTGGGATTGTGCCGGGGTCACTCGTTCTGGTAGGAGGAGATCCGGGAATTGGAAAATCAACTTTGCTCTTGCAAGTCTGCCAGAGGATGGCGAAGCAGCAGAAGATTTTATATATTTCAGGAGAGGAATCACAGACTCAGATTAAGCTTCGTGCAAACCGTATGGGTGAATTCAGCCAGAATCTGTTGCTTTTGTGTGAGACGAATCTGGGGATTATCCGCAGCGTGATCGAGAAAGAGAAGCCGGAGCTTGTGATCATTGATTCCATCCAGACGATGTACAGTGAAGAGGTGAATTCCGCACCGGGAAGTGTCTCCCAGGTTCGTGAGTCTACGAATGTATTTATGCAGCTGGCGAAGGGACTATGTATCCCAATCTTCATTGTTGGCCATGTGACAAAAGAAGGAACCGTGGCTGGTCCGCGTGTGCTGGAACATATGGTGGATACAGTACTTTATTTTGAAGGAGATCGTCATGCATCTTACCGAATCCTCAGAGCTGTGAAGAATCGTTTTGGCTCTACGAATGAGATCGGTGTCTTTGAGATGAGACAGAATGGACTTGTAGAAGTAGAGAATCCATCCGAATATATGCTGAGTGGAAAACCGGAGAATGCATCCGGTTCTGTTGTAGCCTGTTCGATGGAGGGAACACGCCCGATTCTTCTGGAGATTCAGGCACTAGTTGCAAGAACAAACTTTGGTATGCCGAGAAGAACTGCAGCAGGAACAGATTATAACAGAGTGAATCTTTTGATGGCAGTACTTGAAAAACGACTTGGTATGAATCTTGGAAATTGCGATGCTTATGTAAATATTGCGGGCGGAATCAAGATGAATGAGCCGGCAATCGATCTCGGAATCGTGATGGCACTTGTGTCAAGTTACCGGAATCGTCCGATCGATGAAAAAACGATCGTGTTCGGTGAGGTTGGTCTGAGTGGTGAGGTACGTGCGGTGAATATGCCGGAGCAGCGTGTGGCTGAGGCGAAGAAGCTTGGATTCGAGACGTGTATCCTTCCGGAAGTGTGCATGAAGACGGTGAAGGATGTTAAGGGAATCAAGCTGCTGGGTGTGAAGAGTGTGAATGAGGCTGTGGCGATTTTTTAGTAATAAGAAACATTGCAAGGTTATAATGAAATAGAGCAAATGAAGAAAGAAGTTTCTAATATAAGATGAAAAGCTTGTGTTGGAAACTTCTTTTATGTTTTAAGAAAAAAATAGTTTACAATATGCTGGGGATATTGGATACGGAGTAATACAATAAAACAATGCCCTGAAAATTGAAAAAACAAACAGTATATAACAGTTGACAACAGTGATACACTGTTATATACTGTTTACAACAGGAGGTTGCTTATGAAGATTATAATCAATAATTCATCGATGGTACCGATCTATGAACAGGTCATGGAGCAGATCAAAGCGCAGATCATCTCCGGAGAATTAAAAGAAAATGATATACTGCCGTCAGTGAGAACGATGGCAAAGGAACTGAAGATCAGTGCACTTACCGTAAAGAAGGCATATGACAATCTGGAAGCGGAGGGCATGACGGTCACGGTTCATGGAAAAGGAACTTATGTTGCAGCTTCGAATACACAGTTGATGGAAGAAGAGCGCAGAAAAGAAGTTGAGGCGGATCTGGAAGCAGCGATTCAGAAAGGAAGACGCTGCGGAATGAAAGAGGAAGAGATCCGCTCCTTGTTTGAACTCATCATGGAGGACGAATAATTATGTTAGATATCAAAGGGGTAAAGAAAAGCTACGGCGAATTTCAGTTAGACTGTTCGCTAAATGTAGAAAAAGGAAGGATCACAGGTCTGGTCGGAGAAAACGGAGCCGGTAAGAGCACTGTGTTCAAGGCAGTACTCGGACTCATTTCCTATGATGGCGGCGAGATAAAGATTCTTGGAAAAACACCGCAAGAGTTAAACGAGAAAGAGAAAGAACAGATGGGAGTAGTCCTGGCAGAAGCAGGATTCAGCGGATATTTAAAAGGAAAAGATGTTAAGGCAGTTCTTGCCAAACTGTATCCAAAGTTTGAAGAAGAAAAATTTCTTCAGATGTGTGAAAGATATCAGATTCCACTGGATAAATTCTTAAAAGAGTATTCAACTGGAATGAAAGCAAAGCTGAATCTGATCATTGCATTGACGCATCAGGCAGATTTCCTGATGCTGGATGAGCCGACAGCCGGTCTTGATGTCGGAGCAAGAGAAGGGATGTTGGATATTTTGAGAACATATATGGAAGAAGAACCGGAGAGAAGTATCCTGATCAGTTCACATATATCTTCAGACTTAGAGCATCTGTGTGATGATATTTATGTGATTCATAAAGGAAAGATCGTACTTCATGAAGAGATGGATAGAATTCTTGAAAAGTATGCCATGTTGAAAGTCAGCGAGGAACAGTATCAGGCTTTAGATAAAAACTATATCCTGAAAGAGAGAAAAGAAAATTTCGGAATTGCCTGTCTGACAAATGAGAAGCAGTATTATACAGAAAATTATCCGGAAATTGTAGTGGAAAGCGGATCACTCGATCAGGTGATTCTGATGTTGACAGGAGGCGGGATGTGATGAAAGGAATCAGAGGACTTTTGGAAAAGGATTTTCGGTTGTTTCGTTATCAAGGTGGAAAATTTTTTCTTGTAATTGCAATTGTGGGGTTATTTTTAAGTCTTGCAGGAAATATGGGGACCAATTTTGTCTCTATTTATATTACAAGTGTAATGGCAATTTATTCTGGAAGTACAATTAGTTATGATGAAGCAGAACATGGTTATAACTACCTTTTTTCTTTACCAATAAACAGAAAAGTATATGTACAGGAAAAATATATCTTCTCATTTATTTTAACTGTAGTTGGATGGTGTGCAGGTATGATCTGTGCAGGAATTGCTGCAATGATAAAACCGGGAGAAAGATTTAATCTGGAAAGACTGGCAGAAAGTTTAATTGCGTTAATGATTATTTTAGCAATTTCAGGAATTATGATTACAATTAAACTGAAATTTGAAGGCGAGAAAGGAAGACTTGTATTTGCTATTATATTTTTGTCAATCTTTGTAGGATGTTATTTGATCGGATATCTTGTGAATGCAAGTTCAAGCGTGGAGAAGAGATTTGCACAAATGGCAAAAGGAATTGAAGATACACAGATGATATTTTTAGTGATTGCGTTGAGCTTGCTTGTATGGTTCATCTCTTATATTTACAGTATGAGAGTCATGAAAAAGAAAGAATTTTAAGATGGAGTGGTGAAATCAGATGGTGTCAGCCAATTGATTTCATCATTTTTTATATAATTAGGAAAGTTCTTTCCTAATATATAAAAACGCTCCGCTAGGGATGCGCACTGCGGCGTACAAGGTAGGTGTCGCAAGCGACCACCGCAGGCGCAAGAATGGGCCAAGGTACATTCTTTGTTCTATTAAAATTAATTAACAGTCTAATTAGTTTATGTGCAAAAAGTATTAAGAAAGTGTGAAAAATAAGAAAAAATATTGACTTACTTAAGAGAAAGTACTATATTTTCAATTAGTTAATTAACTAACTAATTTTAGCGTTCGTTCTGCAGGGAAAGTGATAGTCAGAGCTTTTATTTTGCAGAACATATCAATAAATCAAGGAGGAAAAAGAACGTGAAGTGTCAGAAAAAAGATGTTCCATTGCTTGGATTGATGGGAAAGAGCATGCATTTGATAGGGAAGAGGGCACAGGAATTGTATGCAGAATACGATTTGAACAGAGCCCAGTCAGGTATCTTATTTGCCCTTCATCAGGAAGATTCCATGTCTCAGAAGGAACTTGCGAAGCGCTTGAATGTAACGCCGCCATCAATTACATCAATGATCAAGAAGATGGAGCAGGAAGGTTATATTATAAGAAAAGCGGATGAGCAGGATCAGAGGGTGATGCGTCTCACTCTTGCAAAGAAAGGGAAAGATTGCGTAGCTTATGTAATCAAGACAGCTGAGAAACTGGAAGAAATCGTGTTTGAAGGAATGACTGCGGAAGAGAAGATGCTTTTTCGCCGGCTGCTCTTGCAGATTTTAGAGAATGTGGAGTAATAAATGGAGTAGATTGCTGTCGCTTAGAATCAGCGGTTAGTGATAGATTATGTAACTTGAAGAGAGTTGTTGTTGCTCGCACATATTGCGAACAGTAACAGAGAATTACTAGGAAAGGAACCACGCAGATTATGAAGAATTTATTCAAATATGCTGCATCATACTGGAAAGCAATGATTGCAATCTTGCTGATTCTGGTTTTGCAGGCGTATTGTGATCTGTCCTTGCCGGCCTACACATCAGATATTGTAAATGTAGGAATCCAGCAGGGCGGTATTGAAGATGAAGTACCGAGACAGATTGCAACAGAAGAAATGGAAAAATTGCTTTTGTTTGTGTCGGAAGACGATCAACAGACAGTAATGGATGCATATACAGAAGATAATACATCTTATAAGAAAGAAGCTTATGTCCTGAAAGATTCTGTTGCGGAAGATGAACATACATTGAGAAAGCTGAAAGAGATCCTTCAGATTCCAATGATGATGACATCAGGAATTGAGTCCGGAAGTGATACAACAAAGCAGATGGAAGAGAAACTGAAAGAGCAGATGTCACAAGGAATGTCCCAGGGAATGCCACAGTCAGTGCCACTCGATGATATGTCTATGTTTGATCTTCTGAAAATGCTTCCGGCTGAGCAGAGAACAACAATGGTTGAGAAGATTGAAGAGCAGATGTCAGAGATGCCGGATACAATTCTTGATCAGGCAGCAGTGAGCTTCTGCAGGAGTGCATATAAAGACCTTGGAATGGACATGGATCAGACACAGATTCATTATCTGTTAAAAACAGGAGGTCAGATGGCTGCACTTGCTCTTCTTGGAATGGTAGCAAGTATTATGGTTGCATTTCTGGCATCAAGAGTTGGAGCAAGTGCAGGACGTGATCTGAGAAGCGGAGTGTTCCATAAGGTTGTTGGATTTTCAAACAATGAATTCAATCACTTCTCAACAGCGTCTTTGATCACGAGAAGTACGAATGATATCCAGCAGATTCAGATGCTGATCGTTATGTTGCTTCGTATGGTTCTGTATGCGCCAATCCTTGCAATCGGTGGAGTGCTGCAGGTTATGAAGACCAATGTATCCATGTCCTGGATCATCGGACTTGCGGTTATTATCATTGCATTTGTAGTTTTGTTGCTGTTCCTTGTTGTTATGCCAAAGTTCAAAGTATTGCAGAATCTTGTTGATAAGTTGAACCTTGTAACAAGAGAAATTCTGACAGGACTTCCGGTTATACGTGCATTTAGTACAGAGAAGCATGAGGAAGAGAGATTTGATGATGCGAACCGCACACTGACGAAGACGAATCTTTTCGTTAACCGTGCAATGACATTTATGATGCCGGTGATGATGTTTGTCATGAACGGTGTATCTGTTCTGATCGTATGGACGGGAGCACACGGAATCAGTGATGGGCAGATGCAGGTTGGAGATATGATGGCATTTATCCAGTATACGATGCAGATCATTATGGGATTCTTAATGCTTTGTATGATTTCAATTATGCTTCCAAGAGCAGCTGTGGCAGCAGACCGTGTTGAGGAAGTGTTGAAGAGTGAGACAATGATTCACGATCCAAAGCAAGAAAAACATTTCCCGGAAGATGGGAAAGGTGTCCTTACATTTGAACATGTATTCTTCCGCTATCCAGGTGCAGATGAAGATGTTCTGGAAGATATTACATTTACAGCGAAGCCGGGTGAGACAACAGCAATCATTGGAAGTACCGGAAGTGGTAAGTCTACACTGGTAAATCTGATTCCGCGTTTTTATGATGTGACATCCGGTGATATTACGCTGGATGGGGTGGATATCCGCGAAGTAAAACAGCATGAACTTCGAGAGAAACTTGGATATGTTCCGCAGAAGGGAGTTCTGTTCTCAGGAGATATCGCATCGAATATCATGTTTGGTAATTCACATGGAAGCGATGATGAGATGATCGAGGCGGCGGATATTGCACAGGCAACAGAATTTATTGATACAAAACCGGAGAAGTATAAGAGTCCGATCTCACAGGGAGGTTCGAACGTATCCGGTGGACAGAAGCAGAGACTTTCTATTGCAAGAGCAATTGCAAAGCACCCACAGGTATTTATTTTTGACGACAGTTTTTCAGCTCTTGACTATAAGACGGATGTAACACTCCGCCGTGCGCTGGCTGAAAAGACAAGCGGAAGTACAGTGCTGATTGTTGCACAGAGAATCAGTACGATCCTGCATGCAGAGCAGATCATAGTATTGGACGAAGGTAAAGTGGCAGGCAAGGGAACACATGCCGAGCTTCTAAAAAATTGTCCGGTATACCGTGAAATCGCAGAATCCCAGCTGTCCAAGAAAGAGTTAGAAGCAGCGTTAAATGAGCAGACAGATGGAAAGGAGGATCAGATTCATGGCTAGAATGCATGGCGGTCGAAGACCGAATGAAAAAGCAAAAGACTTCAAAGGAACAATGAAGAAGCTGATCCGCTACATGGCAATTTACAAGGTACAGGTATTTTTCGTAGCCGTGTTTGCTATCTGTGGAACCATATTCAATATTGTCGGACCGAAGATTTTAGGAAAAGCAACGACGGAGATCTTCAATGGACTTGTAAGTAAGGTTTCCGGTGGAGACGGAATGAATTTCGGTAAAATCGGACAGATTCTGCTGACTGTTCTTTGCCTGTATGTGATCAGCGCAATCTGCAGTTTTGTGCAGGGATATTTGATGACAGGTGTGTCTCAGAAGACAACTTACCGTCTGAGAAGAGAAATCTCTGAGAAGATCAACCGTATGCCGATGAGCTATTTTGACACAAAGCCGGTTGGTGAAGTGCTTTCCCGTGTGACAAATGATGTTGACACGCTTGGACAGAGCTTGAACCAGAGTGCGACTCAGATGATCACATCGGTTACAACGCTGATTGGTGTATTTATCATGATGCTGTCAATCAGCCCGCTGATGACAGTGATCGCAGTTCTGATTCTTCCGCTTTCTGCCGGATTGATCGGATTCGTGATGAAACATTCACAGAAATATTTTGTGGGGCAGCAGACATATATTGGAAATGAAAATGGGCAGGTAGAAGAAATCTATGGTGGCCACAACATCATCAAGGCATTTAATAAAGAAGAGGAAGTAATCGAAGTATTCAATGAAACAAATGATAAGCTGTATGATTCCGCATGGAAATCCCAGTTCTTCTCCGGTTTGATGATGCCTGTAATGCAGTTTGTAGGAAACTTGGGTTACGTGGCAGTGGCAATCCTTGGGGGATATCTGACAATTAAGGATGTAATTGAGGTTGGAGATATCCAGTCCTTTATTCAGTATGTACGTAACTTTACACAGCCATTGCAGCAGATTGCACAGGTGGCGAATATGCTTCAGTCAACAGCTGCAGCATCAGAGCGTGTCTTCGAGTTCCTGGAAGGACCGGAGGAAGATCAGACAGTAGAGAATCCGGTTTCCGTAGAAAACCTTCAGGGAAATGTTGAATTTGAGCATGTACGTTTTGGATATAATGAAGATAAGATCATCATTAATGACTTCTCAGCGGATGTGAAAGAAGGTCAGAAGATCGCAATTGTTGGTCCGACAGGAGCCGGAAAGACAACAATGATCAAATTGCTCATGCGTTTCTATGATGTGAATGGAGGTTCGATCAAGATTGATGGACACGATGTCCGGGACTTCAATAGAAGTGAACTCCGTGAAATGTTCGGAATGGTTCTGCAGGATACCTGGCTGTTCCATGGTACGATCAGTGACAATATCCGTTACGGTAAACTGGATGCGACAGAGGAAGAAGTGATCCAGGCAGCGAAGGCAGCACATGTGCACCGCTTTATTCAGACACTTCCGGGTGGATACAATATGGAACTGAATGAAGAAGCAAGTAATGTATCCCAGGGACAGAAACAGCTCCTCACAATCGCAAGGGCAATCCTTGCAGATCCGAAGATCCTGATTTTGGATGAGGCGACAAGTTCAGTTGATACCCGTACAGAAGAAATGATCCAGAAAGCAATGGACAATCTGATGAAGGGAAGAACAAGCTTTGTTATTGCCCACCGTTTGTCAACCATTCGTGATGCCGATCTGATCCTTGTTATGAAGGACGGAGACATTATCGAGCAGGGAAATCACGAAGAACTCCTTGCAAGAGGCGGATTCTATGCGGATCTGTATAATTCTCAGTTCGAGAGTACGACAGAGATCGCGTAAAGAGAAGCTTTGAGAAAGGAAAACGATATGAAAACAAGTGCAATTGTCCGTAAAACTTTTGCAGTAGGAGATATGATAAGGGATGCCGGTTTAACAACACCGGACGACATTCAGAGATTTGACAACATTGTTTATGGAGAAGATAAGGTTTGGCAGTCTCTGGATGTATATCGTCCAAAAGCAATTAATATAGAAGAAAAACTTGCGGTTATTGTCAGTGTGCATGGCGGCGGATGGGTCTATGGAGACAAGAAGACTTACCAGTTTTATTGCATGAGTCTTGCACAAAGAGGATTCGCAGTAGTGAATTTTTCCTATCGTCTTGCCCCAGAGTCAAAATTTCCGGCATCTATTATAGATACGAACCTTGTGTTTGGCTGGATTTTAGATCATGCAGAAGAATATGGATTCGATACAGAGAATATATTTGCGGTCGGTGACTCTGCCGGGGCACATATGCTTGGTCTGTATACAAATTTGTGTACAAATCCAGAATATGCAAAAGTTTACGAAGAAAAATATGGAATTCAGACACTGCAGGATCTTAAGATTCGTGCAGTAGCCCTGAATTGTGGTCAGTATCATTTCGGCCTGGAAGAAATGAACAACGAGATGACGGATAATCTGATGAAAGAATTTCTCCCGGAAGGCGGTACACAGGAGGAATTAGAACTGGTTAATGTAGACACATATGTGACAGAAAAATTCCCACCTGTATATCTGATGACAGCAGAAAAAGATTTCCTGAAGGAGCAGGCACCACTATTGGAGAAAGTTTTGAAAGAAAAGAAAGTTCCGTATATATATTCCTGCTACGAGGGAACAAAAAAGAAATTGGAGCATGTGTTCCATCTGAATATGAAGCTGGCGGATGCGGACAGATGTAATGATGCGGAGTGTGATTTCTTCCGTCATTATGAAGGTAGAATAAAGTAGTTTGTAAAAAAGATGAAAAAGAAACTCTATCATTTCTTGCACATTGAAATGTAGCAAGAATGGTAGAGTTTTTCTATAAAGGATTGGATAAAAATTCAATTGTATATTGTTCGAGTGAAGCAAGAAGCTTATCAAGTGGAAACACCTTGAGGTCATTTACCGCATCTTCGGTAACACTAAGGTATTTATGTAATGAATCTAAGACTTGCTGTACATTTCCATACTGAACTTCGTTAATCCCAGGATTTATTATCTGAGGGTTCAGATTTAACGGAATCAGGTAGCGGTTTACAAGATAAGTATTCATCTTTGTATAGTCCCCATAATAATATTCCTCAGTAAGATACTTTTCAAAAGGGATATAAGTCTGAAAATTTCTGATATAAACGGTTACAATCTCTTCTTTTATATCTGTAATCTGTCCGGTTTCATCATAAAAATCAACAATCTCCGGAATAAAATCCTTGAAAAACCGACGGTCGATATATAAATGAAAATAATATCCCAAAACACTGGAATCAGAAAGAAGAGAGTTATATTTAGCAGTAAAACGTGTTAAATCCGGAAATACCATCATCTTATCACGATAAACAGGATTACGAAAATGCGAAAGCTCTTTTTGATCTGTCGCATCCGGTAGAAGATTCCCAACCAGAAAATCATTTACAGATTGAATCGGATAAGGAAAATTAGGGTACTCGTGAAGATGGCTCTGCAGCATCTGGGCTGCAGTTAAATGTAAAATAAAACCAGGCATGAGAAAATCCTTTCATATCATAAATTAATAATATCTTAACATGAAATAAGTAT
>ERZ772893.2955-NODE-2955-length-12746-cov-11.013474_pt1 | contig 12746 bp, 9 predicted proteins | sample MGYA00511482_ERZ772893 | MGnify/ENA primary metagenome ERZ772893 (study PRJEB29015, sample SAMEA2737687) | human gut metagenome | biome: human gut; feature: human-associated habitat; material: faeces | place: China | collected 2012 ...
CTGCAGTGGTTTGACTTTGTGGCCGACCGCCTCGACCGTCTGCCGGTGCTGGGTCTCAACGGCTGGCTGCTGGTCTGGCGGTGCATTATTGTGGTTGGTGCGGCCGTCATCGGCGCGCTGCTGCTGCGCCGCAAGGCCCGTCGGGCCATGGCTGGCGCGGTGCTGGCCCTCTGTGTGTTGTGCTACGCAGGCGAGTGGCGCATCAACCGCTGGACCTACGGCATCGATGCCGAAACGATGCAGGCCGCCAGCGACCTGAACGACAGCCTGCACGAGCTGGACGGTACGGTGCTGTTTATCCCCTACGGCATCCGCCAGCGGAACAGCCAACTCATTGAAACTTACGTCGACCGCGATTTTTATATTGCGGAATATGAGACCCTGGTGCAGACCGGTCTGCTGGATGACGGTGTGCTGGACCTGACCACCGAAGCCCCCGCGCCGGAGTACCCCGGCCATGCCTATACCGATCTGGCCGAAGCTGATTGGCTGCTGGTGTCTGACGATGTACCACTGGATACCACAAACCTCACCCCCTCTGGCATCGCCTGCCCGGCCGGGTATACCTTGTGGCAGAATCACGCCCCCACCCAAGTGCAATTTTAAGAAAACTGTCAATTTTTACAATAAAACACGTCAATCTTTGCATAGGTTGCGGATTTGTTGACGCTTTACAATTTCACGAGAATACGTTACAATACAAACATACCACTAAGGTAAGGAGAGAGAGCTTTGTTTACTATCATGAAACGGAGAGAGCTGAACCCCACTGTTACCGAACTTTGGATCAAAGCACCGTTGATCGCAAAGAAGGCAAAGGCCGGTCAGTTCATCATTGTCCGCGCGAAGGAAGATTCCGAGCGCATCCCCCTGACCATCGCCGGTTTCGACCGCGAGGCCGGTACGGTTTCCATCATCTTCCAGGTGGTGGGTGCCGGCACCATGCAGCTGAACGCGCTGAAAGAGGGCGAGGCTGTCCACGACTTCGTCGGCCCCTTGGGCAAAGCCACCGAGATCGAGGGCTTGAAGAATGTCTGCGTTGTCGGCGGCGGCGTCGGCTGTGCTATCGCACTGCCCATCGCCCAGGCACTGCATGCCCAGGGCACCAAGGTGACCGGCATTGTCGGTTTCCGCAACAAGGACCTGGTCATCCTGGAGGATGAGTTCCGCGCCTGCTGCGATGAGTTCATCATTATGACCGACGACGGTTCTTACGGCGATAAGGGTGTTGTTACCGCCCCGCTGGAGCAGAAGATCGTCGATGGCGCCAACTTTGATGAAGTCATCACCATCGGACCGCTGATCATGATGAAATTCGTCGTCAAGACCACCAAACCCCACAATGTCAAGACTGTTGTCTCCATGAACCCGATCATGGTCGACGGCACCGGCATGTGCGGCGGCTGCCGCCTGACCGTTGGCGGCCAGACCAAGTTTGCCTGTGTGGACGGCCCCGACTTTGACGGTTTTGAGGTCGACTTTGACGAAGCTATGCACCGCGGCACCATGTACAAGCCTTTTGAGGCCCACGCCCGCGAGGCCGAGTGCAATCTGCTGAAACAGGAGGTGCAGTAATTATGCCGAATATGGACCCGAAAAAGTGCCCCATGCCCAGCCAGGAGCCGAATGTCCGTAATAAAAACTTTAAAGAGGTCGCCCTCGGCTATACCGAGGAGATGGCCATTAACGAAGCCAAGCGCTGCCTGCAGTGCAAGAACCACCCCTGCCGCAGCGGCTGCCCTGTTGAGATCGATATTCCCGGCTTCATCAAGCACGTCGCCGAGGGTGATTTTGAGGCCGCCTATAACGTGATCGCCCAGTCCAGTGCGCTGCCCGCCGTCTGCGGCCGTGTCTGCCCGCAGGAGCATCAGTGCGAGGGCAAGTGCGTCCGCGGCATCAAGGGCGAATCCGTCGGCATCGGCCGTTTGGAGCGCTTTGTTGCGGACTGGTACCGCAACAACGTACATACCAAGCCTGTTGCCCCCGCCCCCAACGGCCACAAGGTGGCTGTCATCGGCGCTGGTCCCTCCGGCCTGACTGTCGCCGGCGACCTGGCCAAGCTGGGCTACAAGGTCACCGTTTACGAGGCCCTGCATGTGGCCGGCGGCGTTCTGATGTACGGCATTCCTGAGTTCCGTCTGCCTAAGGACATCGTCCAGCACGAGGTCGAGGGCCTGAAGGAACTGGGCGTTGACATCGAGACCAACATGGTCGTCGGCAAGGTCCTGACCATCGACGAGCTGATGAACGACTACGGCTTCGAGGCTGTCTATGTTGCCTCCGGTGCCGGTCTGCCCCGCTTCATGGGCATTCCCGGCGAGAGCCTGAACGGCGTTTACTCCGCCAACGAGTACCTGACCCGCGTGAACCTGATGAAGGCTTACAAGGAAGATTCCCGCACGCCCATCATGAAGTCCAAGTCTGTCGCCGTTGTCGGCGGAGGCAACGTTGCCATGGACGCCGCCCGCTGCGCCAAGCGCCTGGGCGCCGAGAATGTCTACATCGTCTACCGCCGCGGCATGGCTGAGCTGCCTGCCCGTAAGGAGGAGGTCGAGCACGCCGAGGAGGAAGGCATCATCTTTAAGACGCTGACCAACCCCACCGAGGTGCTGGGCGACGAGAACGGCTGGGTCAAGGGTATGACCTGCGTGGAGATGGAGCTGGGCGAGCCGGATGCTTCCGGCCGCCGCCGTCCCATCGTGAAAGAGGGCAGTGAGTTTGTCCTGGATGTGGACACCATGATCATGGCCCTGGGCACCAGCCCCAACCCGCTGATCCGCTCCACCACGCCGGGTCTGGACGCCGACAAGCACGGTTGCCTGATTACCAACGGTCCTGACGGCCTGACCAGCCGCCCGATGGTCTACGCTGGCGGCGATGCCGTTACCGGCGCTGCCACCGTCATCCTGGCCATGGGCGCCGGCAAGGAAGCCGCCCGTGCCATCGATGCCGCCATCATGGGCAAAGAGAAGTAATTTGTAACGCATAGGGTAAGGCCCCGTACTGTTAAAAGGTACGGGGCCTTACTTTCTTTTCAAAGAAGGTAAGCAAAGAAGCTTTCAATATTTCGTCACATTTGGGGGATATAATGGTATACTAATAAGTAGCGCATAAGGCTCCCCTTGAGGGGAGTTGTCACCGAAGGTGACTGAGGGGTGGCCCGTGTGCCGCCCGCTACTAAAGTCCCCCCTCACCCGCTGCGCGCACGGGGAGCCTTTTGCCCCTACAATAGAAATACACAAAAGCTGGTATCCACCATGTATCATCCTTTCTTTCAATTCGTCCTGCCGCGTATTGGCCAGGCGGCGCTGGATGTGCTGCTGTATGTAAACTTTTTGCAGCTGCCGCCCTTGCAGCTGGTCAGCGCATGGCCGGTGCTGTATTACGGCCTGCCGCTGCTGCTTATGCTGCTGCTGGCCTACATCAGCCGCGACCCGCTGGGCCTGGGCATCGTGTTCACCGGGCACCTGGTCACTTTTTACTGCATCGGTACCGGCATCGCGCTGCTCATGCGCCGGGTGGGTGGTACGCCGCAATTGGTTTGGCGCATTTTCTGGCTGGATGGCATAACACCATGGCTGCTGACGGCTTTCATCATGTGGTGGGGCCGCCGCCGCGCCCTGAAACTGTGTACCACAAAATATAATATAACTACGCATAAAAAATTGCCCCATGGCGCTTTGCGCATCGTGCAGATCAGCGATGTCCACCCCCGCGCCTGCGCAGCCATGGATCACACCCGCATCCCCGAACTGCGGGAGAAAATTGCCGCCTGCCGCCCCGACCTGCTGGTGTTGACCGGCGATATTTTCGACGAATTCACCGAGCCGGAGGAACTGGAAGCATTCTGCAGCCTGTTCGGCGAGATCGACGCGCCTCTGGGCAAATACTACGTGCTGGGCAATCACGACCTGTTCCACCATTGGCGGGAGCCAAGCTTCGGCCGTGCGGACTTGGAGCAGGGCTTGGCCAAAGCGGGCGTGCGCCTGCTGGAAGATACCGGCGTTATGCTGCCCTGCGGCGTGCGCATCGTGGGCCGCAAAGACTATTTGTATACGAATGGCCAGCGTTTTACTGCCGCCCAGTTGATTCCCGGCGGACCGGACGACCGCTATACTGTCTGGCTGGACCACGAGCCGCGGGACTTTAAGAATGCCGCAGCTGCCGGTGCGGATCTGATTTTAAGCGGCCACACTCACGGCGGGCAGGTCTGGCCTGCCGGTGCGGTGGGCATGGTCGCCAAAAACGAGCGCAACTACGGCCAAAAAAAGATCACCGATACCTGCACTGCCATCGTAAGCGGCGGCACCGGCACCTGGGGCTACAAATTCCGCACCCAGGGCCGCACGGAAATTGTTTGTGTTGAAATTAAGCAGGTGTGATAGTAAGACCCCCTCTGCGAGGGGGCCCTTTTATTGTATCCTCTATTTATGCCATAAGGAACTTTTCGCTCCTATCCCCCTTGCTCACGCAGTGATCTTAAAATTCTTTTGCGTACTTTTCTTATAAGAAAAGTACAATCTGCGCATACTTACCCCAGGGGGATTTTTCTATGAAAATTACATTTTATGGCACGAGAGACTATGACCATTTATACTTTGACGTACTGGCTGCCGATCCTGAATATGGGTGCGATATCCGCTTTTTGGCAGCTAATCTGGACAAGGACACCGCACCCTTGGCGGCCGGGGGCGAGGCGGTGTGCGCGTTCGTCAACGCCGACGGCTCGGCCCCGGTGCTGGAAACGCTGGCTGCCGTCGGGGTAAAACTGCTGCTGCTTCGCTGCGCCGGGTTCAATAACGTGGACCTGGATGCCGCCAAGCGCTGCGGCATCACAGTGCTGCGGGTGCCCGGTTACAGCCCCGAGGCTGTGGCCGAACACGCCATGGCGCTGGCCATGGCCGCCAACCGCCGCATCTGCAAAGCCTACATCAAGGTGCGCAACAATAACTTTGCACTGGACGGCCTGCTGGGTCACACGCTGTACGGCTCCGCCGCTGGCATCGTGGGCACCGGGCGCATCGGCGCGGCCATGGCCCGCATCTGCTGCGGCTTCGGCATGACCGTGCTGGCCTATGACCAGTACCGCAACCCTGCGCTGGAGGGCCTGGTGCGGTACGTCGGGCTGGAGGAACTGCTGCGCACGGCGGACCTCGTCAGCCTGCACTGCCCGCTGACGCCGGAGACCCACCACATGATTGACGCCGATGCCATCAAAATGATGCGGGACAGCGCTATTTTAGTCAACACCAGCCGGGGCGGGCTGATCGACACCCACGCGCTGATCGATGCGCTGCGCCAGCGCAAATTTGCCGGGGTGGGGCTGGATGTCTACGAGACCGAGGACAACCAAATTTTTGAGGATTACTCCGACGACGTGCTGCGCAGCGTGGTGGTGCCGGTACTGCTCAGCTTCCCGAATGTGGTCATCACCAGCCACCAGGCTTTTTTTACCCGCACCGCCCTGCAAAGTATTGCCATAACTACGATGGAAAATGCCCGTGCCTTCGCCCGCGGCGAAAAGCTGGTAAACCTTGTGGAATAAAGCAAAATACCGCTTGACAATAATCCGAAATCGGACTATAATAGCAGAGTCCGATTTCGGATTATTGCTGTTTTGAGAGGAGACAATCCGCCTTGGAAGAGAACGCTGCACTGTCTGCCAAAAGCCTGATTGAACAGGAAAACCGACAGTATAACGAAACAAACGCATTATATCACGCGGCGGCGGTGCAGTTCGGCCTGTCGGATACAGCATTCTGGATTCTGTATGCGCTGTACAGCAGTGCCGTCCCGCTTACACAGGTGCAGATGTGCGCCGAATGGTGCCTGCCCAAGCAGACCCTCAACTCGGCGGTGCGCAGCATGGTGGAACAGGGGCTGCTGGTGCTGACCCCGGCCCCTGGCGGCAAGCGTGCCAAGAACCTGAACCTGACCGAAGCGGGCCGCGCCTTGGCCGAAAAAACCATAGCGCGGGTTGTCCGGGCGGAGGCGGCAGCCATATGCCGCATGGGGCTGGAGCGCATGGAAACAGACCTTGCCATCCGGCAGGGATACCTGCAGAAATTGCGGGAAGAATTTACACAGTTAAAAGAAAAAACAGATGGACATAAAACGGAGAACCTATGAGCAAAGATCGTATCCAGTTATCTGACCATTTTACCACCGGCCGCCTGCTGCGTTTTGTGGCATCGCCCATTATCATGATGATCTTCACCTCGGTGTACAGCGTGGTGGATGGCTTTTTTGTCTCGAATTTTGCCGGTAAAACGGCATTTTCTGCTTTGAACCTGATCTACCCGTTCCTGCAGGCGTTTGGCTGCCTGGGCTTCATGGTAGGCACCGGCGGCAGCGCGCTGGTCGCCATGACACTGGGCACCGGCGATAAAAAGCAGGCGGACAACCTGTTCTCGATGCTGGCGGCCTCCACGATCGTGATGGGCATTGTCTCCACCATCATTGGCTGGTTCCTGTTGGAGCCTGCCGCCCAGCTTCTGGGCGCTACGCCGGAACTGCTGCCGAACTGCCTGATGTACGGCCGCATCCTGCTGGTGTTCCAGACAGCCTTTATGATGCAGTTCTTTTTCCAGAGCTTTTTCATCACCTCCGAAAAGCCGAAGCTGGGCCTGGCCTTCACTGTGCTGGCGGGCCTGACCAACATCGTACTGGACTTTCTGCTGGTGGGTGTGCTGCGCGGCGGCATCGTTGGCGCGGCGTCGGCTACCGTCATCAGCCAGATGGTGGGCGGCATCGGCCCTATGTTCTACTTTTTCAACCGCAAAAACTCCAGCCTGCTGCACTTTGTACGGCCCAAGTTCAGCGCCAAAGCGCTGGGCAAGGCCTGCGCCAACGGTTCCAGCGAGCTGATGACCAACTTGTCGGCCTCGCTGGTCAGTGCGCTGTACAACCTGCAGCTGATGAAGCTCATCGGCGCCGACGGCGTGGCGGCCTACGGCGTGTTGATGTACGTGGGCTTTATCTTTGCAGCAGTGTTCATCGGCTATGCCCAGGGCTGTGCGCCCATCATCAGCTACCATTATGGTGCTGAAAACCACGATGAATTGAAGAACTTGTTCCGCAAGAGCATTACGATGCTGGCGATTGCCGGTGTGGCGATGTTTGCCAGTGCCCAGCTGATGGCCACGCCTTTGGCGAAGATGTTCGTCGGCTACGACACCGGCCTGATGGAGCTGACCGAACATGCGCTGAAGCTGTACGCGTTCTCCTTCCTGCTGTGCGGCTTCAACATTTTCTCCTCGGCGTTCTTTACGGCGTTGAACAACGGTGCCATCTCGGCGGCGATCTCCTTCCTGCGCACGCTGGTGTTTCAGGTGTTTGCGGTGCTGGTGCTGCCCATGGTGCTGGACATTGACGGCATCTGGTATGCCCTGGTTTTTGCCGAGGCTGCGGCGTTGCTCGTTTCGGCGGCGCTGCTGGTCAAGAACCGGAATCGGTATCATTACGCTTGATTTCTGCTTTTAATATGTGCCTTATCGGCCCTGCCCACCTTGCGGCAGGGCCTTTTATAATGGCATTTTGCCGTTAAAATGCACCGAAAACTTACGAAAATATTGACACATTGGGGCTTCCGTTTTATACTGTTAGTGTACGCTAATTACAATAGACTAACTAAAAGAGGAGCATCCCTGTGTTTCTTGAACTGAATCAGATCAAAAAGTCCTTTGGCAGCGGTGAAAACCGGGTCCAGGTGCTGAAAGGCATCGACCTGGCCGTGGAAAAAGGCGAATTCTGCGTGCTACTGGGGCCGTCCGGCTCCGGCAAGTCCACGCTGCTCAACATCCTGGGCGGCATCGACCGCGCCGACTCCGGCGACATTCTCATCGACGACGAGCGTATGGCCGATATGAACGAGAAGGCCCTGACCCTCTACCGCCGCCGCCATCTGGGCTACATTTTCCAGATGTACAATCTCATCCCTAACCTGACCGTGCGGGAAAACATCGAGGTGGGCGCTTACCTCTCCCGCCGCCCGCTGGATGTGGACGAGCTGCTCCACCTGCTGGGCCTGTGGGATCACCGCGGAAAACTGCCCAACCAGCTTTCCGGCGGCCAGCAGCAACGCACCTCCATTGGCCGTGCCATCGTTAAGAATCCGGACATCCTGCTTTGCGATGAGCCCACCGGCGCGCTGGATTACAAGACCGGCAAGGAGATACTGAAGCTCATAGAGACCGTCAACCAGAAGTACGGCAACACCGTCATCATGGTCACCCACAACGACGCCATCCGCCTGATGGCCGACCGCGTGGTGCGTCTGCGCGACGGCGCCATCCGCAGCAACGAGACCAATGCGGTCAAGGTCCCCGCGCAGGACCTGGAATGGTAAAGGGGGCTTGCGCGTGAAGAACCCTTTAAACAAACGCATGCTGCGCGAACTGCGCAGCGAGATGGGCAAGTACGCCGTCATCGCTATTCTGCTCATCGCCACCATCGGCTTTGTGTCGGGCTTCCTTGTGGCCGGCTCCAGCATGATCGCCGCCTACAATGAGGGCTTTGAGAAATACAACATCGAGGATGGCCACTTCCGCGTGGAAAAGCAGCTCAACCGCGCCCAGCTTAAGGCGATCACCGGCGCAGGTGTGACCCTGTACGACCTGCACTACCGTGAGACCGCCATGGAAAACGGCAGCACGCTGCGCATCTACCCGGACCGCACCCAGGTCAACACCGTCTGCCTGATGCAGGGTGCCATGCCTGCCGCCCCCGGTGAGATGGGCCTGGACCGCATGTATGCCGAGAACAACGGCATCGCGGTGGGCGATACCGTGACCGACACAAACGGCCAGACCTGGACCGTCACCGGCTATGTGGCCCTGCCGGATTACAGCTGCCTGTTTAAGGATAATACGGACACGATGTTCGACGCCATCAAGTTCGGTGTGGCCATCGTCACGCAGGAGGCGTTCGATGCCCTGCCAGAACAGCAGACCTGGAACTACGCCTGGCAGTACGACACCGCCTCGGCGGACGACCGTGCCGAGAAGGACGCAGCCACCGACTTTATGAAAGTCGTCAACAAAACGGCGTCCCTGCAGGATTTTGTGCCCGAGTATGAGAACCAAGCCATCATCTTTACCGGTGACGACCTGGGCAGCGACCGCGCCATGATTGCCGTGTTGCTCTACATCGTCATTGCCATTATGGCCTTTGTGTTTGCCGTTACTACGTCCAATACCATCGCCAAAGAGGCGGGCGTCATCGGCACGCTGCGGGCCTCCGGCTACAGCCGGGGCGAGCTGGTGCGCCACTACATGGCCATGCCGGTGGTGGTCACCCTTATCAGCGCGGCGGTGGGCAATGTACTGGGGTACACGGTGCTCAAAAACGTCTGCGTCGACATGTACTATGGCAGTTACAGCTTGCCCACCTATGTCACACGCTGGAACGCCGATGCGTTCTGGATGACGACAGTCATCCCGGTGGCGTTGATGATCTTCATCAACTGGCTGGTGCTTTCCCGCACGATGCGCATCTCGCCGCTGCAATTTTTGCGGCATGACCTCAGCCGTCACGCTAACCGCAAGCATGCTCTGCCCCTGCCGTCGGCACTGCCGTTTTTTGGGCGGTTCCGCACCCGCGTGATTTTGCAAAACCTGGGCAGTTATATGGTGCTGTTTGTGGGCGTGCTGTTCGCCAATCTGCTGCTCAGTTTTGGCATGATCCTGCCCGATGCACTGAACCATTACAGTGATACGATCGCGGACAACATGCTGAGCAACACCCAGACGATGCTGCAGATCCCCTACAGCGCCATGGACGAGGACCGCAAGCTGAATGCCCTGCTCTCGATGCTGCAGTTCCGCATGGAGACCGATACCGAGGAAAACAACGCCGAAAAGTTCAGCGCTTACAGCCTGCAGACCCTGGGCACCGACGAGGGCGGCGCGGCCAAAAGCGAGAGCGTGCTGCTGTACGGTGTAGAGCCGGACAGCCGTTACGTGCAGCTGCCGGGGGATGGTGTCTACCTGTCCTCGGCCTACGCCGACAAGTACGAACTGGGCGCAGGGGACACGATTACCCTGCGGGAAAAGTACGAAGATACGACCTATACATTTACGGTGGACGGCGTGTATGATTACATGGGTGCGCTGGCCGTCTTTATGCCCCGGGAAAAGCTGAACGAAGTGTTCAACCTGGGCGACGGCTACTACGGCGGCTATTTCTCCGACGCACCGCTGACCGAGATCAAGGATGAATACGTCGGCTCGGTCATCGACCTGGACCAGCTGACGAAAGTTTCCCGCCAGCTGATGGTCTCGATGGGGGCCTCCATGGGGCTGGTCAACGGCTTTGCCGTGATGATCTTCTTCGTGGTCGTCTACCTGCTAAGCAAGATAATCATCGAGAAGAACGCCCAATCCATCTCGATGACGAAAATTTTAGGCTACAACGGCAGCGAGATTGCCCGGCTGTATCTGCTGTCCACCACGGTGGTGGTCGTGCTGTGCTTGGTCATCAGCCTGCCGATCGAAGTATACGTGATGAAGTTCCTTTTCCGCGCTGTCATGATGGAAAGCATGACCGGCTGGATCGAGATGTGGGTCTCGCCCACGCTGTACCCGCGCATGCTGGCGGCGGGCCTGGCTACCTACGCGGTGGTGGCGGTACTGGAGTACCGCCGCATCATCCGCGTGCCGATGGACGAAGCGCTGAAGAATGTGGAGTGATGGGATATGAAAAAAACGATACCGATACTTTTGTCTGCGGCGCTGCTGCTTTCGGCCTGCGGCCAGGCGGCCGGCACGGCGGAAACCACCTCGGCGGACGCCCCTGCTGCCGTGACCGAGACGACGGCGCAGACCTCTGCCCCCAAGACCACGCCCGGCGGCGTGGATAAGGCCGAGACCGTCTACGCCAAGGCCGACGCCGACGGTACCGTGACCGAGACCACGGTGGAAGCTGTGCTGAAGGCCCGCGACGGCGCGACGATTGAAGACGTGGCCGCCCTGCGGGACATCATCAACAAAGAGGGTGATGAGGCGTACACCACCGGCGCCGACAACGCCCTGACCTGGGAGAACAGCGGTAATGCCATCACCTACAAGGGCAGGTCCGACGCCGCCCTGCCGGTGACCACCCGGGTGACCTACTACTTAAACGACGTGGAAACCGCCCCCGCTGACCTGGCCGGGCAGAGCGGCCGGGTGCGCATCCGCTTTGACTACACCAACCACACCTGCGAGACCGTCACGGTGGATGGGCAGGAGTACACGGTCTGCGTGCCGTTTACGGCCATCACAGCGGTGATTTTGGACGGGGACAAGTTCTCTAATATAGAGGCCGACAACGGCAAGGTTATGGAGCTGGATGGCACAACGGCCGTGCTGGGCACCGCGATGCCAGGTCTGGCGGACAGCCTGCGCCTGACCGAGTTTGAGCCGTTGGAGGACACCGAGATCCCCGCTTATTTTGAAGTGAGCGCCGATGTGACCGACTTCTCGCTGGACTTTACGGCCACGATCCTGACTCCCTCGGCGCTGGATGATCTGGACACCGGCGACCTGTCCGACCTGGACGATTTGAGCGACACGCTGGACGACCTGACCGGCGCCGTCGACGAACTGGCGGACGGTACCGGCGCTTTGGCCGACGGCGTGCAGGCACTGTACGATGGCTTCCACGAGTACGCCGACGGCGTGCAGGGCCTGAACGAGGGCGCCGAAGCCCTGGCCAACGGCCTGACCCAACTGTATGACAGCGGCACGGCCCTGGTGGACGGTGCCAACGCCCTGCGGGACGGTTTGAGTGCGGTCAGCGGAGCCGTTGGTGGGATGACCTCCGGCGATACGGGCAGCAATGACGAGATGATGGCCCAGCTGAACGAGCAGCTGGCGCCGGTAATTTCCAATTATGGCACGACCGTGGTAACGGATACCGTGACCGATGCGGACCTGCTGGCCGCCCTGACGGCGGCTGGCCTTACCGTGGAGCAGCAGCAGGCCGTACTGGGCGCAGTAGGCGTGGCCATGGGCAAAGCGCTGCAAAACGACACCCCTGCCATGGTGCAGGGCGTGGCCGGTACGGTCTCCGGGGTCCTCATGGGCCAGCTTGGCAGCGGCATCAACCAGCTGCAGACCGGCCTGGACCAGCTCGCCAGCGGCAGTGCCGAGCTGGCCCGCAGTGCCGACACCTACGTAAAAGCGGTTGGCCAGGTCAGCCAGGGGGCCGACGCCCTGGCCGAAGGCAGCGCCAAGTTGGACGACGCCAGCGACGCCATGTACGAGGGCCTGGCTGAACTCCACGATGGTGCAGCAGAACTCTACGACGGCGTGCAGGAGTTCAGCGATAAAAACACCGACAACCTTTCCGATGACCTGGGCGGCGGCCTGCGCAACGTAGTCCGTCGCCTGAAAGCCGTCCAGCAGGCGGGCAAAAACTACCAGACCTTCAGCGGCTTGCACAACGGAGATACTGGCAGCGTAAAGTTCATCGTGGAGACGTCGGAGATCAAGAAGTAAACAGGGTAGAAAAAATAAAAGGGAAGAATCTGTGAGGAACAGGTCCTTCCCTTTTTGTAATGCGCATGCTTGACTTTCTGCACAAGGCTGCCGCCATCAAAGTCTTTGAGTTTGCAAACAGCTATGGCATCCGATGGCAGGGCTTTGTTCAAACGCTCCAGGCTGTTGTGCAGTTCAGGAAGGCTCTACTGGTCAGACCGAGTTATCCTGCGAAATTATCATCTGCGGCGCATCCGCTTTCACGATTTGCGCCACTCTTGCGCCAGT
>ERZ772893.2973-NODE-2973-length-12680-cov-3.581703_pt1 | contig 12680 bp, 12 predicted proteins | sample MGYA00511482_ERZ772893 | MGnify/ENA primary metagenome ERZ772893 (study PRJEB29015, sample SAMEA2737687) | human gut metagenome | biome: human gut; feature: human-associated habitat; material: faeces | place: China | collected 2012 ...
CCGGATCAAAATCATAGTCTCCACTGATGTCCACGCTCTGGTCTTCATCCGTCAGTTTCCATCCCTGTGCATTTGCCCATGTCTTAAGATCTGTATCCAATGCCTGGGATTCTGTAATCTCATCTACCGTCTTGAAGAAGTTGAATGCCATAACACCTTCATTTGCCTTCTCATTCTTAACGAACGGCTGGTTAACTACAAAGATGGTTCTCTCGATGCTGGTTCCGTTTGCTGTGCTGAATGTTACCGGATACTGGCCTTCTTTTGCTTCCAGTTCATATTCAATATTTGCAATGGAAATGTACTCATCCGTCTCTGTCTCCCATGCCTGTGCATTCGACAGTGCGATGATTTCCTTATCATCCAGATTCTCTACATCTTCTACGTCTACATAGAAGTTGTTGGCACTGATCTTCTCGCTTCCGTCTTCGCTGGTCACATCGTGATTACGGATGACACGCATGTTGACCGTAACACTCGTTCCGGGAACCGTCTCCACCATGATCTCATAATGCACACCCTTGAACAGAACACTTAATACCTCACCTGTCATCTTGCCGTCTTTTACATCTACGATATCGATGTCTTCCGGACGGATCACGACATCCACCGGCTCATTTTCCTTAAAGCCCTGATCCACACAGTCGAACGTGATATCATCAAAACGGACTTTGTAATCCTCAATCATTCTTCCGGAAATGATATTGCTCTCTCCGATGAAGTTTGCAACGAAACGGTTCGTCGGCTCATTGTAAATCTCCTGCGGGGTTCCGATCTGAAGGATCTCACCTTTCTGCATAACGACGATCTTATCCGACATCGTAAGTGCCTCTTCCTGATCATGCGTTACGAAGATAAATGTAATACCGACCTCCTGCTGGATACGCTTCAGCTCATACTGCATTTCCTTACGAAGCTTTAAATCCAGCGCCGCCAGCGGCTCATCCAGAAGCAGTACCTTCGGCTCATTGACCAGCGCTCTCGCGATTGCCACACGCTGCTGCTGGCCGCCGGAAAGCAGTGTCGTATTCTTATCCTCATAGCCTTCCAGACCGATCAGTTTCAGCATCTTCATTACTTTCTGGTCGATGATATCTTTACTCATTTTCTTAAGTTTTAATCCAAATGCGATATTTTCATATACGCTCAGATGCGGGAATAATGCATATTTCTGGAATACGGTATTCAGCTCTCGTTCATACGGCGGCTTGTCGGTGATATCTTCATTATCAAAGATCACCTTTCCTTCGTCCGCATCCAGGAACCCTCCAAGGATTCGGAGCAGTGTAGTCTTACCACATCCACTTGGTCCTAACAGGGTTACGAATTCATTTTCATATATGTCCAGATTGATTCCTTTTAACACAACCTGGGTGTCAAAGCTTTTCACAATGTTGCGAAATTCAATTAGTTTTTTCTCTTCCATTTTTCCTCTCCCTTCTCAGATTTTAAAGTCGCAAGGTAGCGTTTCATAATCCTCATTCTTCCTTACATTTGCAGCTGCACTTCTCTTTTCTTTAAAAAATCGGCGGTGTCGTGATCCACAATATCTTTGCCGGGCTATTCCCGTGATTATAAAGATAATGACTCTTCGCACCATCCATATAAAACGTCTCATGCGCCTTCACTTTATATTTTTTACCGCCGCGCATAATCGTAATATTTCCCTTCAGTACATAGCCAAATTCCTCGCCTGTATACGACGTCTGGATATGACTCTTTTTATGCGGATAAAGTGTCATAAGAATCGGCTCCATCTGGTTCTTCTGCGCATTCGGAATGATCCATTCCACCTGGTAATCTTCTTTCTCATCAACGAAGAAATCATCTGTTCCGAACACGATCTGCTTTTCTTCCTCTTCATGAAAGAATTCCGACAGGTTACTTCCAAGTGCTTCCAGAATGTCCTCCAGTGTCGCAATACTCGGTGCCGTCAGGTTACGCTCCACCTGTGACAGAAATCCTTTCGTAAGCTCACTGCGCGAAGCCAGATCTTCCAATGTCAGATCGTTCTGCTTTCTAAGCTCTCTCAGCTTCTTTCCGATATCCACGCTTTCACCTCCACATTTTCAAAAGTTTTCTATTACTATACTTTTTTTTCAAAAATACCGAACAAACTTTATTATACACATGTATGTGGATAATGCAAGTGAAATGCATGTAAAACCTTGACATAAATTAAAAATATGCTATAAGGACATTGCTTGCCCGGAAGTCTGTGGTCCGCAATGCCGCTTACGGAACTTGTGATCGCAGTATATGTGGTGTATCATATGCGGAAATATACGTGTTCACTGCCGGGATAATGTGTTATCATTAACCATAGAAAATTTTCCAGAGGTAACCACATGAATACAGCAACTACAGCAAATATTCAAAATAATAATCCTACTGCCTTTTACCACCTCCCAGGCCTGTTTGAATTTTACGAATTGTACCGCATATTCCTTCCATTATTCCGGAAACACAGGGAATATTTTTACGACTGGTGTGAGATTGGCTCGATCTATGGCGCTCCTTCGGATTGTATCTGGGGCGGCGGGCGTACTTCATTTGGATATTCTGATCCGGAAGACGTGCTTGATCTGGTGCGGGAATACGGCATCTCGGCCCGGCTGACGTTCAGTAATTCGTTGCTACGAGAAGAACATCTTACAGATAAGAAATGTAACGAGCTTTGTAAAATGTTCGAACACGCCTCTGATGCTGATAATTCACCACATACACATCAACTCCAGAATGGCGTGATCGTGCACTCCGAGCTTTTATTAAACTATTTACAAAAAAATTATCCTGATCTCTACCTTATCTCTTCAACCACAAAAGTTCTGACAGATTTTCAGGATTTTTTAACTGAAATAAACCGAGAAGATTTCCGTTATATTGTACCGGACTTCCGGTTAAACAAAGTATTCGATAAATTAGACCTGATGTCGCAGCACCAGAAAGATAAAGTAGAATTCTTATGCAATGAATGCTGCTGGTTCGGCTGTAAGGACAGAAAGACTTGTTATGAATCCGTCAGCCGGAAGAATCTCGGAAATCCTGCCCCGGAGTTTCACTGTGCTTCGCCGGATGGCGGTAACGGTTACCGCTTTTCCAAGGCAATGGAAAATCCCGGATTCATCAGTGTGGATGATATACAGAATATTTACATGCCAATGGGATTTTCTAATTTTAAGATTGAAGGACGCGGGCTTGGAAGTGCGCTGATTCTTGAATTTCTGCTTTATTATATGACGAAGCCGGAATATCAACTGCATGTCAGGGAAGAGATTTATCTGGATAATATGCTCGATCTTTTTTAGCCATGGGGACAGGGTTTTTGACTTTTTTATTGTCCTTTCCGGATCAAAAATGAACGCAAAAAACCTGCCCGTCGGCAGGTTTTCTTACATTCTAATCTATTTTTATTTTCTTTTGCTTTTCTATATCTCAAACGTCTCCAGATCATCCGGCACATACAGATTGCCATGATAATACTGCTGTCCTTCCTCCGTATACAACTTCTTTCTCTCCGCCAGATGTGTCTCTTCTGTATGATACAACAACAGATTCGGCACACCGAGTTCTTCCGCAAGCTGGCATGCTTCTTTTACTGTACTATGATGCTTCTCATAAGGCTTGAATTTATCCGCCTCACCGAACAGGCAGAATGCCTCATGAAGCAGCCAGTCACTGCCCTTCACATATTTATAATCCACCTCATTGTACGGCTCGTCACCAACACAGGTGAATTTCTTACCGCTCTTAAGCTGCATGGTGAATCCGAACTGTTTCGCCTTTGTCGAACCAATGTCGAAGAATGTCACAGGACATCCGAGAATCGTTCTGCTGTCTCCGTCTTTCACGACATCAAACTGGATTCGCTCCCCCATATGCTTACAGACCTTCTGCTGGATCGTCATATTTGCGATTGCCTGAATCTTCTCTGCCAGCTCCTCATGGCAATAAATGCGAAGATCACCTTCATATTTTCCCTGGTTCATTCTCTGTCCGATCATACGCACCAGCCAGATAATTCCAAGCACGTGGTCTACATGCTCGTGTGTAACGAAGATATCGTGGATATCATTCATGTCGATTCCTGTGTCTTTTAATACTTTCAGAATACGGTTGCCACCACCTGCATCTACAAGGAAATGTTTCCCTTCATCGCTGATTGCATAGCAAGTATTATAACATTCACTTACCGTTGCATTTCCGGTTCCTAATATTGTTAATTTCATATGCTTTTCTCCATTTCTGGTTTTTGTACCGCTTTTTTCGTAGTACTTCTATCAGCAGTATAGCATATTTTTTTCAACTGGTTATGTACTGGATTTTGAAATAATATTCATTTTTTCTTTTTATAATATAAATGTGCTAAATATTTACAACACTGTTGACAATTTCCTCAAAATCTATCTTACACTCCCCATCATAAATTCCAACCGGCGATTTCTTCCAGTGTATAGCCTTTTTGTTCTCTCATTTCGGTGATCGTCATAACCATTGCACCTTCCATCTCTAAATTTTGTATATTTGAAATATTCCAGCGAGTTACCAGTTTGGGATAAAAATATCTGCTGTCAGCAGTTTTGGCAATCTAATTTCACGATAAAGAATCATAGTAAAAAGCGAATGCTTTTTTGAAGTAATTGCATTGTAGCATATTCGTTTTGTATATTCAATGGTTAATATATTTAATTTTATTTTAACCGTATAACAATAACAAAAAAAGCCATTAGGGACGGAGGAAAATCCGTTTTCCCCGTCCCCAATGGCCCACAAATTCTTCCTATCTGTTAGATGCTGCAACACGTCTTGCATCTCTCATGATCTGTCCTGCTGCATAACCATTTCCATTCATCATTGCTGAAGCCACTGCAAAATACTCTGCGTTATTCAGAAGATATTTTTTGAAACGCTCCACTAAACTAGCCTTTTTCTCTGTGTTATTCATTACCATTGTATTCTTAATTGCTACTGTGCTCATATTGACCTCTCCTTTTTATTATCTATATATGATTTACATTTGTTTTTCGTTTACATCTTGTATTTTAGCCTTGTTTCTATTTTAAAACCAGTGCTATAATTATCTTGTTTTACAACGATATTGATATTTACTATTTATAAAAAAGGAGATTATTATGGCAAAAGCATATCACGAATCCCTGCACCCTCTCGGCAATCTAGGCATCCAGGTATCAATGGCAGCTCTTGAAAATACACACATTCCGGCACACTGGCACGAAGCCATGGAGATCTTATTCTGCCTGAACGGATCCGTCCGTATTCATGTCGAACACGAACATCTTACTCTTCAGCACAATCAACTGATTGTTTTTGATTCCAAAGAAGTACATTCCATACATTCGGATTCCAACCTCTATATGTTCCTTTGTATCCACGTCGACAAGAAGCGGCTCTCTGTCTACTGCCCGGATCTGGAACTGTATCATATAAAGTGCCGCCCGGTTCCTCTGGATGATCCAAAATCCACCCAGTACATCCATATCTGCCAGCTTGCCCATGATCTGACACGTCTAAATGTAGAAAACGAAAGCACCAGCGCCATGCGTTCGGACGGCACGGCATTGCTGATGCTTGCTGATTTGATTCGTTATTTTTCTGTATATTCCCTGCCGGGAGCGACTGCGGGCACTAGTCAGTCTAATGATACTCTGCGAGAGATTATTACTTATGTAAATGAACATTACACCGAAAAACTCTCGCTGGAAGAAGTAGCTAATCAGGTAGGATTCAGCAGGGAATATTTCTGCCGTTTTTTCAAGCAGCATATGGGCATTACGTTTCTTCGTTATCTGAATGAAGTACGTATTTCTCATGCAGGGCGTCTCCTTATGAATACGGATATGTCAATCTCTGAGGTAATGAGCGAAAGTGGCTTCACCAATCAGACGATTTTTAACCGCCTCTTCAAAGAGATCTATGGGATGACACCCCGGCAGTCACGGAACACTTCTGTGGAAGAGAAATATTTATAATACCATCTTCACAGCTCCATACATTCCTGCATCATTACCTAACGTTGCAAGAACAAATTCAGCGTTTGTTGAAGCATTTGCTTCCATATCTTTCTCCTTTTTTGAATAAATTCGTGTAGATTCCCTTCGCAGTTTCCGGTTCTGCATAAGGGGAAAAGCTTTTCTTTAACTGTCTTCTATTCTACTCAGATTACAGATTCTTTTCCTTACCGTATTTTCGTTTCCGATTCCCACTGTTGCATCTGCATATTTCCACCTGCGCAAAATATGCAACAGATAGAAACTGCCTGTTGCGTGATCCACGGGGACAGGCATTCCCACTTCAGCTCATCTTTGTTGGTTCGCTTGCACGACTGATTTTCAGAACAATATTTATTAAGCCTGAGAAAGCCAAAAGCACAACCAAGATTCAGAATCAGGATGAGAAGATTTTGGAAGAAATGATTTCCCGTATCATTTCAAGTCACAAAGATTGGAAACGGCTGTTGATTTTTTTCATATTTTTTTCTTACCTCTCATATATTATCCTTAGTTTCATATTCTAAAGTATGTCTTAAAAATGCCTTCTGCAAAGCATACCACAAAGTATGACATGTAGATTGCAGGAATGATTTTTCATATTTGTTCTAATTACAAAACGATTACATCCTATTTTTGTCTTGTTTATAAGACAAAAATAGGATATAATTGTTCTATATATTTTGGAGGTATGTTATGAATAGAGATAGTTTAAAACAAATCATGATTGACCAAAAAGAAATCTACCTTAATAATCCACTTATTCCCAGACATTACTATCTGGAAGAAAATGTCAATTACTGTTTTGTTGGCATTCGTAGAACCGGAAAATCCTATATGATGTATCAACAGATAAAACAATTGGAAGCAAATGGAATTCCATTATCACAAATCGTTTACGTTAACTTTGAAGATGAACGTCTTTTGGAAATGACCGCCGCTGACTTAAATCTTATTTTAGAAATCGGGTTAGAGATATCCAAAACTGACGTTAAACCATATTTATTCTTAGATGAAATCCAAAATATCACTGGATGGGAAAAATTTGTCCGTAGAATTGCTGATATGAAATACCGGATCAATATAACAGGCAGTAACAGTAAAATGTTAAGTAGTGAAATTGCCTCTACTCTTGGCGGTCGCTTTGTGATTATGAATATTTATCCATATTCTTTCTCAGAATACCTGATTGCCAATCATATGAAAAAGAATTATCTGGATGTAATCAGCACCAAAGATAAAGCTGATGTGCAAAACCAATATAACCAATATGTAACATATGGAGCTTTCCCTGAATTAACGGAAATAAATAACAAAAGGGCTTTTTTGAATAGCATCTACCAGACCGTATATCTTGGTGATATCATAACAAGAAATAAAATTACCAATGACTTTGCTGTGAGATTGATTTTAAAAAAGATTGCCGAATCTATTACGAAACCTTTATCTTTCAGTAGACTGACTAATATATTAAAAAGTACAGGAACATCTATTGGCAAACAAACTGTAATCAATTATGTTGGCTACATGACAGACTCCTATTTGCTTTTTACTCTGCAAAACTATGCTGCAAAACTGGTAGAAAAAGAGACTTCTCCCAAATATTATTTCATGGATACAGGACTTCTTGGACTTATGTTACTAGACTGTAAATCTGCCCAACTGGAAAATCTTGTCGCCATCGAATTAATTCGGCGTTACGGAGTAGAAAATGTTTACTTCTTTGAAAATAATATGGAAATCGACTTCTATGTTCCGTCAGAAAATCTGGCTATCCAGGTCAGTATGCAGGTATTAGATAATATAGATACACGAGAACGTGAAACCCGTGCTTTCGTCAAATTAAATAATTTCATACCGGACTCCAAATGTATTCTGATTACAAATAGTGAAGAGGCTGTTCTTGACTGTGAAGGAATTCGTGTTGAAGTGATTCCAATCTGGAAATGGCTATTGATGAATGATTTGTAATGATTTTATAAAGTAAATGAACCAGCGAAAACAGAAAAAATCCACTTTTTCCATGAATATGGTAGATTGCACCTTCCAGATTACGGAGCCAGGCAATCGGATCTGCGCCCATAACCATCAGATGGGATGGATCCATATTCATACCGATCATTGGATCTACTGCATTACGAAGTTTCCATAATGTCTCCGGGTTATGTACCAGCTGACATGGGAATTCTTCGATTGCGATCTGTTCTACGCCGTTCTTTTTACAATGTTCAACAAATGCTTTCCACCATGGAATAGCTACGTCTTCCCACTGGTAACGGACACTTTCTACCATGTAATCCGGCCATGATACGGTTGATGTGAACCAGTTTGGTGTCTTATCGCCAGGTGCTCCTGCCGGAAGTCCGGACATCATAACCAGCTTCTTGACACCTAGTTTTCCTGCCAGTGTTGCAGTATCATAGATCGTCTTTGTATGCAGTTCTCCCATTTCTCCCGGGCAGAGCTGGTTACCGGAGCAGTTCAGTGCTGCGATCTCCATACCTCTTTTCTCTAATTCTGCTTTATAAGCTTCTACGAATCTTTTTGACCAGTCGCTGTGGATCGCATGTCCTCTCTGGACTTTTGCACATACTTCGATATTGGCTGGTTCCGGAAGATTTAAGATTGCAGGTTCGCATGCGTTCTTCTTGTATTTTTGGCAAATACAACTTCTGCTGTTGCGTAGTCTTCATCCAGAAGCCATCTGAGCACGTCAGTCTCATGGATCATGGAGTTTTCTACTGCCATTGGTGTTGTGTAGCTTTCATCTACTGCTGGATTTCTGTGTACGCAGTGGAGAAGCAGCGGCTCACCGTATTTTCTTGTCTAGATTGCTTCTTTTAACTGACGGTATATAATGCAATTAATGAAAAAAACTATACACATCCCTATCAGAACTATCCCTTGAAGATTCTGTAAAAAGGACCGTTAATGAATGTATAGAAGAAGGAATCTTATCAAAATTCTTATTAAAAAATAAGGCTGAGGTGATTAAAATGAGCATATATGAATATAACAAAGATTTTGAAGAAAAGAAGTTAAGAAAAGCCGAATTTGAATACGGTCAGCATGAATTGTTGAAAACTCAAATTCAGAAAAAACTTGCCAAAGGAAAATCTTTCAATGAAATTGCGGATGCTCTTGAAGGAAGTCCTCTCATCATCCGAGTGTGTAAATAATTGGACCTGTTGACAAAGTAAAGAAAAAGTACCTTCTTTATGGTAAAATATATGTAATAATTTTGCCATAGGAGGTACTTTTTATGATGGGAAGAATTGATAATCAAATGCAACTTCTTATTCTGGATCTAGACTCAATGATTCCGGAAAATCATTTGTTGAGACAGATTAAAAACAGTGTAAATTTTGATTTCATCTATGAAAAAGCGTCCTCTTTTTATTCACATACAGGAAGAAAATCTATTGATCCAGTTGTTATGATAAAGATGCTATTAATTGGATATCTTTATGGAATCAAATCAGAACGCAGATTGGAAGAGGAAGTTTCTTTAAATTTAGCATATCGATGGTTTTGTGAACTTGATCTGATGCAGAAGATTCCTGACCATAGTACTTTTAGCCAAAATCGTCGGAGACGTTTTAGAGATAATACTCTTTTCAGAGATATTTTTAATGAAATCATAATGCAATGTATAAATATGGGAATTGTAAGTGGTAATACGGTAGTTGCCGATGGATCATTTTTACCAGGAAATGTTTCTGTTAACAGTTCTATAGAAGTAATAGAGACAGTACAACAGTCTTCCATCCACTACCTTGATGAACTGGAAAAAGAAATGTCTGAAATTCCGGGCTATAAAGAACCTATAACGAAAGAAGTTACAAAGCGTACTCTGAAAAGTACAACAGACCCTGATTGTGGATATATAAACCAAAAAAGGAAAAGGGGGCTTGGTTATTTAACAGAGATGACGGTAGATACGGGACATGGTATAATCACAGGCGTTAATTGTTATCCAGCAAATCATCGTGAAAGTGATATTATTCTCAATCATGTAAAACAGCAACAAGAGGCCTTACCTATTGATATAAAGGTGCTGGCATTGGATGGCGGTTATGATGTTGGGGCTGTTCATAGAGGACTGGAATTACTTGGAATCGAAGGCTATACAGCAATTCGCGAATACCAGAATAATGCTTTAAAAAAGGGATTTACATATAATCAAGATAAAGACTGCTTTGTATGCGAAAATCAGAAAGAGTTAAATTTTCAAAGGCTTGTCTTCAAAAGAAGCACCTTGAATTATTATAGACTGTATTCTCGTGCCCGTAAACTGTGTAAAGATTGTCCACGACTTTCTATTTGCGAAATAGATCAAGGAGCTATTCGGATCAACGCCAGTGGGAATTATCCTGCATTTCATCGTAATAAACTAAAATATCATACACCTGAATATGTCAAAGTAATGCGTTTAAGAAAAATATGGGCTGAAGGCACTTTTTCAGTCTTAAAAAGGGAACACAATTTAAAAAGAATCCATAAAAGAGGGATTATTCGTGCGGAAGAAGAATGCCTCTTTTCAGCTATGGCATTAAATCTAAAACGACTGGTTAAGGCTATGTAATCAAAGCCTTAACCAGTCATTTTTTGAATATTTGATTAAATTCACAAGTGAGAAATCGCGAATATAAGTAGTTTGTCAACAGGTCCAATATTTTACACTCTCCATCATCCAGAACTTCATCAATGAACTGGAATATGAAAAGGCACATTCGGAATTGAACTTATAAAAAGCCAGCAGGGACAGGAAAAAAGCCACTTTTCCCGTCCCCCTAATAAACTTTTCTCTTTGCTGCCGGCAGGATGCCCATCTGCTCCCTGTATTTTGCGATCGTTCTTCTAGCCACAACAATTCCCTCTTTTTTCATTAATTCTGACAATTTCTGATCACTCAATGGATGCTGTTTATCTTCCGATGCAATTAAAGCTTTTATTCTTTCTTCTACACAATCTTTACTGTCCCCATTTACCGTTTTACTGATAAAAAAGTATTTCAACGGAATTTCCCTGTTTTTAAAGCGCACGGATTTATTTGAAATTGCTCTGGATATGGTTGATTCGTGCATTCCAAGTTCTTCTGCAACTTCTTTCAGTGTAAATGGTTCCAGTCTGCCGTCCTTAAGGAAAAAATTCCTCTGATGTTCTGTAATGTTCGAAACAATAGAAAAAAGTGTCCTCTCCCGTGCATTCAATGTGTCTACCAGCAGACGGATTCTTTTCAGATATGGTTTTACAAACTCCGTCATCGCTTCATCCGTTGTCATATAATATTCCGGCCGCAACTGCAGTGCTTCATAATTGTTCAGCATTTTTACAGTCAGATTTTCATTCTCTTTCAGAATCTCTACTTCACATTCCATGTATAATGCATCAGCGGCATACTCTGCTCCTGGTTTTGGATTCAGACATCTTATTATTTTTACACATTCTGTTATCTGTTCAAGTGTACTGTTTTCCAGCCTGCTGATTTCCGGCAATTTATTGTCAGCTAACAATTGAATATGATTCTTCACGATTTGAATACATTTCGTTTTATATTTTGATTCCGATTCCTGCAGCTGAAGCACCATACATTCCTGCAGGTTTCTTGCAAATACCCCCGTCGGTTCCATCTGCTGCATACATCTGATAAAATCCTCTACTTGTTCTTCCGTATATTCCGGGAAAAATTTTATCACTTCATTTATACTTTTCTCTCGCAGATAGCCATTGCGGTCTAAAGAATAGATTAAAAATTCTGCAATATGTTCCGGGACTTTTTTTGAAAGAAATCCTATCTGTTGCAATAAATGATCCTGTAACGATTCTTTTACGGCATTATTTTCGATGTCTGACAAATCCTCCTCAAAAGACATACCTTCTTTATTAAAAACACGCCGGTCAAAATCAATCAATGGATTTTCCTGATATTCTTTCTCCAGATAATCCATCAATTCTTCTTTATTAAATTTTAAAATATCCAGAAAAAAGCTTTGCTCTTGTGCCAGCTTCTGCTTCTGCTTTTGCTGCTGACCTTGTTTCATCGAAAGAATCATAAAGTTCCCCACTATAAACTCAAAGAATATATTTCCAAACTTCCATCTTCATTATCTGCGGCTGCATTTATCCTGAAATCCAATGATCCGACCGGATATATTCTGCTTGAGAATACATATCTGCCGTCGTTGATAAACACTTCAACTGTACTGTAATCCATATAAATCTGCATTTTCCGCATGATATCATCATAATAACTACAGGTACGGATCTGCCATCCGTCTTCTCTTTTTTGCTTTAACACTATATTATCTTTTTTCAAAGTAAGTTCGAGCAACGGCTCATTTTTATCAGCTATTTCAAAGCATAATTCTTCATAACGGCCGGTTAGCAATAATTCCAGCGGCTGATTTTCGATATTACAATTCCATGATGCTCCAGGTACCGTCTTTTCGAGAACTTTTGTACGTAATTTTTTCAACTCTTCAATCGGAGTCATGAGAAGACTGCCATCTGATGATATTTTTAATTCCCTTGGCAATGTCAGTAAATGTCTCCATCCGTCTTCCATCTCTATTCCCGGCGAATCCGGAATTGCAAACCATGCAAAAAGAATTTTACGGTCTCCACACTCCATCACCTGTGGTGCATAAAAATCAAATCCATGATCTAATT
>ERZ772893.2986-NODE-2986-length-12609-cov-3.807790_pt1 | contig 12609 bp, 13 predicted proteins | sample MGYA00511482_ERZ772893 | MGnify/ENA primary metagenome ERZ772893 (study PRJEB29015, sample SAMEA2737687) | human gut metagenome | biome: human gut; feature: human-associated habitat; material: faeces | place: China | collected 2012 ...
ATTGAGCTGGATTTAAAATAAAAAGGAGAGAATGAACATGACAAAGATTGATATTATTTCCGGATTTTTAGGAATTTATCTCTATACAGATCCGGGTGTCAAAAAACGGTTTCATGTTTTGTCTTAAACGCCCGTCCATGGGGCGTTAAGATTTTTGCTGCATGTTCTTTCCAGCCGCAGTTGCCCTTGTGACTATGGGAGGAATGCCAAACTCTTAATACTCTGTCATTATCCAGAAATTTTCTGGCACGGATGCCGGAAAAAAGTGCAACTGAGCCAGGATGGCGAATTTGCACTGGTTTCGTGAACTTGTAGCTTATATCCACAGAGTATTTAGAGTTTCTCATTCCGGACATCGGAACAACGCAACTGTGGCCGGAAAAACAGATAAAAGATCATACACAGATTTACTTTATCACATCCGCAAACGTAAACCGCACCACCTTCGCCAAATCCTCCGGTGCAACCTCCACCTGATACCCGATTTTTCCTGCACTGAAAATGATATGCTCCTGTTCTTTCGCCGTGCTATGTAAAAATGTTGTAAATACTTTCTTCATTCCGATCGGAGAACATCCCCCATGGACATAGCCGGTCAATGGTAAGAGTTCTTTGGATTTCAGCATTTCAATGGATTTTTCATTGGCAGCTTTGGCTGCCTTTTTTAAATCCAGTTCTTCTTCTACCGGAATGACAAATACATAATAATTTTTGCTGTGCCCCTGGGCGACCAGCGTTTTATAAACCTGCTGCGGATCCTGCCCCAGCAAACGGAATGACAAATACATAATTCTTCTTGCTCTTTGCCACTGTTACTAATGTTTTATAGACCACTTTCGGGTCTTGCCCTAACATATCGGCAACCTCGGTTCCGCTATATGCCTGTGAATTCTCATATTCATAGTGATGATATGGTATTTTCTTCTGGTCTAAAATTCTCATCACGTTTGTCTTTTCCATATCTGCCACATTCTCCTTTTTTCAAAACTTTTCATTTACCGGATAAATTATAGCACACAACCCTGTTTACTTCACGGTTTTATATTGTCTTTTTTTTGTTTCTTTTTTATAATGAAAGCAACTAGAAAACTTTTACATTAGAGGAGGTCATTATGAACACGAAAGCAGTACGCATTTATGGTGTGAAAGATTTACGTTTAGAGGAATTTGAACTCCCGACAATGAAGGATGATGAGATAGAAGCCCGCATTGTCACAGACAGCCTTTGCATGTCTACATATAAGGTATCGAATCAGGGAGAAAAGCATAAAAAACTTCCAAATGATCTGAAAAACCATCCGGTTATCATGGGACACGAATTTTGCGGAGTGATCACAAAAGTCGGCGAAAAATGGAAACATCTCTACAAACCGGGAGATCGTTTTGTTGCACAGCCAAACTTAGGACGTGCCGATACTTTTTCTCTTGGCTACTCTTTCCCATATGTCGGCGGCGAAGCTACCAACGTGGTGATCATGAATGAAGCTATTGAAAAAGGCTGCCTGCTCCCATATAAAGGAGAAGGATTTTTTGAAGGCGCACTCGTAGAACCGCTCTCCTGCATCGTTGCGGGATTTAAAGCCAACTTTCATTTAAGAGACCGCAATGATTATGACCATACCATGGGCATCAGAGAAAACGGTGCTTTAGCCATTTTAGGCGGAACCGGGCCAATGGGATTTTTAGCGATCGACTATGCGATCCACAATGACAGACGTCCAAAACATTTAGTTGTAACCGGACGTACACAGAGTAAGCTGGATATGGCAAAACGCCTCTATCCTGTCGAAGAGGCTGCAAAATACGGCGTGACCCTGACTTATGTTCTGACGGCCGATGAAGATGATATTGTGGAAGAGTTAAAAGCACTGACACCGGATGCTAAAGGCTTTGACGATATCTTTTTAATGGCAGCAAAAGAAAGACTGGTAACCCAGGCTGAACAGCTCTTAGCCTATGATGGCTGCCTGAACTTTTTTGCCGGTCCTGCAGATTCTAAATTTGCTTCGACGATTAATTTTTACAATATCCACTACAATGCGACACATTTTGTCGGCACCAGCGGAAGTAACACACAGGATATGAAAGATGCCATTGCCCTGATTGAAAATAAGACCGTTAATGTGGCAAAAATCGCAACACATATTATGGGATTAAACCATGTTTGTGAATCGATTTTAAATCTTCCAAAGATGCCGGGCGGCAAAAAGATCGTCTACTCCGGCAAGGAATTCCCTGTGACAGATGTATCTGCCTTTGGTGAAAACAATGAATTAGAGAAGCATTTAAAGGAATTGGTAGATGCACATGACGGCTTGTGGAATGCCGAAGCCGAACAATACTTTTTAGAGCATGCGAAAGATATCTGATATAGAAATATCAAATGCACCGTCCATATCAGGAAAAATGAATTGATACGGGCGGTACATTTATTAAATCTTCATTTTATTTATTTCAAATCTTTTTCTATAACAATGCATCTGCAAGTTCTTCCATAACGCCAACGGTTTCCGGTTTCATTGTAGAACGGATCGTTACCACCGGTTCTACGATTGTCAGATCTTTTTGTTTTTCTAACATTCCCTTCATCAGTTTGGCTGCTGCCGGTGCCCAGGAACCGTTTTCTATCAATGCCACGGTACGTTTCTGATAGTTCTTTGCCTTTAAATGATTTAAGAAATCTTCCATACATGGGAAAATTCCTCCATCGTAGGTTGCACATGCAAGTACCATTTTTGAATAACGGAATGCATTTTCTACGGCTCTTGCCATGTCATCTCTGGACAGATCCATAATGACGACATTTTTGGCACCTTTTTCGATCAGGATATCTCTCATTTTTTCAGCCGCCTGCTTAGTATTGCCATGAATTGACGCATAGGCAATGAGGATGCCTTCGTCTTCCGGCTCATAACTGCTCCAAATCTGATATTTTTCAATATAATAACCAAGGTTTTCTTTTAAGACAGGTCCATGCAGCGGGCAGATCATCTGAATGTCTAAACCGGATGCTTTTTTCAAAAGTGCCTGTACCGGGTTTCCATATTTTCCTACGATATTGATATAGTATTTTCTTGCCTCTGCGATCCACTCTTCGTTTGCATCCAGACTTCCAAAAGTTCCAAATCCATCGGCACTGAACAGGATCTTTTCAGACTGCTCATAAGTTACCATAACCTCCGGCCAGTGTACCATTGGTGCCATAAAGAACTGTAACGTGTGTTTGCCAAGGTTTAAGGTATCGCCCTCTGCCACAACCACTTTTCTGTCAGAAACATCCAGGTTAAAGAACTGCTCCATCATCGGGAAGGTCTTAGCATTTGCCACAATCTGCATCTTTGGATATCTGCGGGCTAACATCTCAATATTTGCCGCATGATCCGGCTCCATATGGGACACGATCAGATAATCCGGCTCTTTTCCTTGAAGCACTCTGTCCATATTTCTTAACCATTCACCGGTTGCACGCATATCTACCGTATCCATGACTGCTATTTTTTCATCTAAGATCAAATAGGAATTGTAGGATACTCCATTCGGTATCAGATACTGGCTCTCAAATAAATCTAAGGTTTTATCATCTGCTCCGATATACTTGATCTGTTCTGTGATTTCTACATGACTCATGTTATGTCCTCCTTATCTGCCTATGTTTTATATCATCATCTTAACGGATCCTTTCGGTTAATCCGACTTTTTTCTGCACTTTGCGCAGGGTCTTATTCGCATAATATGCTGCTTTTTCATCATTCTGCTTGATCATGCTCTCAATATATGCTTTATCTTTCATCAGCTGCTCATAGCGTTCCTGTAACGGTTTTAAATGATCTGCTACCGTCTCGCCGACTGCTAATTTAAAATCCCCATAACCTTTTCCTGCAAACTCTTTTTCAATCTCCTCATAGGTCTTTCCGGTTACGGCACTGTAAATATCCATTAAATTGCTGATTCCCGGTTTTTCTTCCGCGTAACGCACTTCACTCTCGGAATCGGTAACTGCACGTTTGAATTTTCGGATGATCGTATCGGTATCATCTAAGAGCAGGATCGTTGCATTGGCATTTGTATCTGATTTTGACATCTTCTTGCCCGGCTCCTGAAGGCTCATGATCTTCGCGCCTTTTTTACCGATATATGCCTCCGGTATGGTAAATACATCTCCGTAGATGTTGTTAAAACGCTCTGCAATATCTCTTGTAATCTCTAAATGCTGCTTCTGGTCTACACCTACCGGAACGACATCTGCCTGATAGAGCAAAATATCCGCTGCCATTAATACCGGATATGTATACAGACCGGCGTTAATATTATCTGCATGTTTTGCTGCTTTATCCTTAAACTGTGTCATTCGGTTCAGCTCGCCCATATAAGTAAAGCAGTCTAAAATCCAGCCCAGCTCTGCATGACCGGACACATGAGACTGATAATAGATACAGTTTTTCTCAGGGTCTAATCCCGCTGCAACATAGAGTGCATAGAGTGCTCTCGCATTTTTACGAAACTCTGCCGGAACCTGACGTACGGTCAGGGAATGGAGATCCATAACGCCGTAAATACATTCATATTCATCGGTCAGCTCCACCCAGTTTTTCAACGCTCCTAAATAATTGCCCAGTGTCAATGTGCCGGTTGCCTGCATTCCACTGTAAAGTACTTTTTTTCCATCTAACATGTCTTTTCTCTCCTTACTTTTTATTCTTTAAAACTTCTCTTCTGATATATTCATACGTCGCTTTCTCGCCTTCTTCTGCGAGCATCGTCAGCAGACGTTCTAAAAGCTCTCTCGTATTCGGATGCAGAATATGTATGCTTTTGCCATTCTCATAATATTCTAACGGACTTCTGTCTGTATAAGCACCCTTCTGATAGTTCTTCGCCGCGCTCACCCGGTCGATATACATTTCCACCACATACTTTACCGGCATCTCCATTCCGCAGATACCTTTTTCCTTGTCCACACTGTAATCAATCCAGTATTCCATGTGATGCTTATTTCTTCCTTTATGATGCAGCCATGAGGAAGAATAACCCCGGGCTGCCCGTTCCGCATTATTCGGACTCATATTGCCCTGATAATATTTGCATCCGACTAAAAATTCAATCGGACTGTATTTACTCCAGTCGTGCATGATACCCTGTCGGTATAATCCCACTTTAAAGCAGCCTGCACGCACCAGTCTTTTATGATGTAAAATCGTCTTTAAATGATGCCATGCTTTCATTTTCTTACCTTACCTGCCCACTAAAATTGAAATTGTCTGTCCAAATGCCTCATAGGAATTATTTTTCAAAAGACGCGGTTCTTCAAAAAAAGGACACGTCTGCGAAGTATCCATAATCTGATACCAGTGCTTTCCCTTTGGCAGCTTTGGAAGCGCAAAGACCTGTAATCCCATATAAAAATTATATCCTATATAAAGAAATGTTTCCTCTGCATCCTCTTTCCCGGCATAACTCTCACTATACATCATGCCCACTGCTCTTGCATTTCCTTTTACATCGCCAATCCATGCTTCGGAACTGTGATAGGATAGATCCGGATACCCGGTCCGTCTGTAATCACTCATCTGAAACGGTTTTTCCGAAAAAAGGATCGGATGCGCTTTTCGAAACTGCAACAGTTCACGGACAAATTCGGTATATTCCTCATACCGACCTTCATTTTTCCAGTTCACCCAGCCGATCCGGTTATCCTGACAATAGGCATTGTTATTGCCGTTTTGGGAATTTCCGATCTCATCCCCGCTCCAGATCAGCGGTATTCCCCGTGCCAAACACAGCATCGCCATTGCGTTGCGCATCTGCTTTTCCCTGATCTTTTTTACAAACTGCCTGCGGGTGGCTCCCTCAACGCCATAGTTCGTACTGTAATTCCAGTTGTTTCCATCCAGATTTTCCTCGCCGTTATCACCATTATGCTTCTCGTTATAAGAAAATACATCCGCTAAGGTAAATGTATTGCTGTTGGCAATATAGTTAACAGAATGTCCGCCGTCCTGCTGTCTTTTCATCACTTCCGTATATTCTACCATATTACCGCCTAAGTGATTCAGCATTTTTCTCGCCGGATATAGGAAATCATCATTATACACATAGATATTTCCATAATTTTCCTCTTTCAGATCATATGGAAATTTCTCATAAAATATTTTGGTTCCTGTCAGATATGGGTCTTTTGCAATCTCTGCGATCGGAAGCCCTGCACCTAAAAGTTTAAATCCATCCACATGATATTCCATGACCCAGTAGCGTAAGATCTCTATGATGGCACCTGCTGTCTGTTCCGGCACAAAATGCATCTCCATGATCAGCTCCATCTGCTGTTTGTGTGTCTCTAAGATCAGACTCTTAAATTCCCAGTCTGCGTCTTTTTTGGATGCATAGGAAGATTTAACCGCAAAATAGTCACTCGGCGCATATCCCCAGTAATTCAGCCTGCCATTTTCCATTAATTCTTCAAATTCGTAGACCGGCATACATTCTAAGGTTGTGATCCCAAGTTCTTTCAGATAGGAGAGCCTGTCCATCACAGCCGCAAAGGTTCCCTTATTTCTGCCCCTGCCGTCCATGGAAAATCCACGCACATGGAGTTTGTACATGACCATCTCATTTGCCGGAATCTCTACACTGACATCTTCACTCCAGTCAAAACCTTCTTTTTTGAATCCGCTTAACAGTGCATCGTCTAAGGTTCTTTCGGTATCGCCCCACTTTTCCCTGCCAATCACACGCTCTCCGTAAGGATCACGCATTCTTTTTCCTGCGATCTCATAACAATAATAATATTTTTCTGCTTTTAAGGGATAAATGGTGACAGAACGCACCGAACCCACACGATACTGTGGTAGTACATCGATCTTTGCTGCCTGCTTTCCTGTCTTTTTTTCAAACAGCACTACTGCACAGGCAAGCTCTTTGGGACACTGAAAGGTAAATGTGACACCATCTGCACATTGCTCTGTTCCCATCTTTCTGTAATCTCCTGCCCGTGTCTGAAATATCATCTCTTTGTCCACCTTTGTTTTTTATCTGTATTATTATATCTTTTTTCGTGGAATTTGTACACACCCTTATCAAAAAGAAACAGGTATTTTTTCCTTGACTTTTCTACTTCTTGTTTTAAAATATCTCTATAGGAAAAATATGTATAAAATGAATGATATTTTGTAAAGGAGCCATATGCGTACCGTAAAAACACAAGATTTAACCCCCGGAATGATCACAGCCGAACCGGTCTTATCTAAACATGGACAGCTTATCGTAGCTGCTGACACGGAACTTACGAATCAGATGATCGCTCATCTGAGCTATTATAATATTCCATCTGCTTCCATTCTAGATGGTACGATCCCGCCTGCCGCTATCGCATCTATGCAAAAGACGGAACAGGTAACCCTGTCTTATTCACAAAAGATCCGCTCTTCCCGTTCTTTCCAGCGGTTTAAAAGCGATTATGTGAAGAAAATCCGTTTTCTTAAATCGTCCTTAAATGATTTGATCGACCGTACGGACCCAATCGACCAGGCCGAACTGCTTTCCGAATCCGTTGGCCTGTTTGGCAAACAGTCAACTACGATCTCTATTTTTGACAATTTACATAATATGCGTCAGATTGATGACTCTACCTATGCCCACTGTCTGAATGTCAGCATCATTTCGAGGATGTTCGGTATGTGGTTAAAGTATTCCGACGAGGACTTAGATGTTTTAACGCTTGCCGGACTGCTTCACGATATTGGCAAATGCAAGATTCCGAATGCCATTATCTCAAAAAAAGGCAAATTAACCGATGCAGAATACGAAGTGATCAAAGCGCATGCCCAGCTTGGCTATGACATCTTAAAGGATCAGCCATTGGATGAACGAATAAAAAATGCTGCTTTGATGCACCATGAACGATATGACGGAAGCGGCTATCCAAATCATCTTGCCGGTAATGCCATCGACGATATGGCTGCGATTGTTGCGATTGCCGATGTCTATGATGCCATGACTTCTGACAGATGTTACCGCCGTGCTCTCTGTCCATTTGAGGTGATTGCCTCTTTTGAATTAGAAGGATTAAACCGCTATAATCCGCAGTTTATCCTCTGCTTCTTAGAGCATATTGCAAATACCTATGTCAATAACAACGTACTTTTAAGCAATGGACAAACCGGTAAAATCATTCTGATCACGCAGAGACTGACACGACCGGTCATCCAGCTAGAAGACCAGACCTTTCTTGATTTAAATGACAGACCTGATCTCTATATTCAGGCTATCATATAAATACTAAATACATTTTTATTAAAAGGAGATTTAATTATGGGAAACAATGCACAGAATCCGGTGGATGATGAATCTGATATGCAGGTCACACTGTCTCTTGATGACGGCAGTGAAGTAGAATGTGCCATCCTTACCATCTTTGAATTAGAGGAACAGAACTATATTGCTCTGCTTCCGTTAGATGAGGACGGCAATGAAAATGAAGAAGGCGAAGTATTCATCTATCGCTATTTTGAAGACGAAGATGGCAATCCTTCTTTAGAAAACATTGAGGACGATGAAGAATACGAAGCTGTTGCAGACCGCTTTGATGAGTTACTCGATGAAGCAGCATATGAGGATATGGATTAAATAAAATTTTGATTTAATTTTGATCAAGGAAACATTCATCAAAAACGGGATTCCGGATGATCCGGAATCCCGTTTATTTTATATTCTCTTTTATAATGCCCTATATATTCTTTCGTCTTTCTTTTTCTATTGTCTTTTATGTTGCTTTTTTATTTATCCTCTGTTCTCCTGTCTCTGCTCTCCCCGCTTCTGCGACAAAACGGGAAATCTCTGATTTTTTCCCATTATACTCCTGTACTGAACTGATCGACAGCCGGTGTCTTGCCCGCGTCATTCCCACATAAAACATTCTGCGCTCTTCTTCAATATCCTGCTCTAATACCGCTTTTTTATAAGGCATGATCCCTTCGTTGACATCGACAAGATAGACGATATCATATTCTAACCCCTTCGCGCTGTGTAAGGTTGCTAATGTAACTCCGTCCGGCTGCTGCTTCTGCTCTTTTGCCTGACGTTCTAACTCCTCTTTATATTCCTCCATATGTAAGAACCAGGCTTCATAGGACTGGTACTCTTTTGCACTTTCCTGCAGCTCATCTAACACTTCTAAGAGTTCTTCCTCTCGAATGTGGTGGTACTTCGCATATTCCCTGCAATAATCATCATATCCGATACCGCCCCGGATATAATTGACTGCCGCATAAGGCTTCATCATCGATAACATACGGATGTCATATTCTAACCGGTCGATCCGCTCTGCGATCCACGGCTGCTCCTTGTAATAGTCCATCCAGACATCAAAGGCAACACTCAGCTCCTCTAAGCTTTCTCTTCCGATATAACGTTTCGGACGGTTGATGATCTTTAAAAAATCTTTTCTCTCCCGGCTGCCCTGTGCAATGCGGATATAGGTAAAGATATCCCTTGCGATCCAGTGCTCATACAGATTCGGGATCTTATCTTTTGCGATAAATGGGATATTGTGGTTCATCAGCTGCCGCATCAGCATCCGCGGCTGGATATTCGTTCTGAATAAAATAGCAATCTCCTGATAGGGAACGCCCCTTTGTACCTGTCTTTTGATATCTGCAATGACGGCCTCATTTTCCGCCCACTGATTCTTGTAGATCGCAAATTCCACCTCGCCCGGCTGTGCACTCTGTGCCATGATCTTTTTTGAAAAACGTTCACTGTTGTGAGCGATCAGGTTTCCGGCTGCCTTTATGATCTCACGATCTGAGCGGTAATTGGTATCTAACAGAATCTTTTCTGCATCGGGATAGGATTTGGTAAATCCCAGCATCAATTCCGGTTTCGAACCACGGAAACGGTAAATAGACTGGTCATCATCTCCCACCACAAAAAGATTATTATGCGGTAATGCCATCATTTTTACAATTTCAAATTGCAGTTTATTAATATCCTGAAACTCATCGATCAAAATATAGGGATACTGCTTCTGCCAAAGGACTAAAATATCCTTTCTTTCACGGAACAGTTCATAGGTATAGACCAGCATATCATCGAAATCGATGAGTCCTGCTCTTTGTTTGCCTGCCTCATACTGCTGATAAATCTTTCGGAAAATATCTGCCGCACAGTTCTTTGCATAGTAATGTGCCAGATCGATCCCTTCATTTTTTACCAGACTGATCTCTGACAACACTCCGCTCATAAATTCCTGCTCATCCTCGTACTCTAACTCCATACGATGGATAATATCATACAAAATCTGATACTTTTTCTCTTCTCTGATGATATTCTGTGCCGTATAGTGATAGGCATTTTTGAGTACAGAAAAAAAGACGGCATGAAACGTTCCAAAAGTGACCGGATAGCGTCCCTCTCCCATCAGGATCGTAAACCTTTCCTTCATCTGTGTCGCTGCCGCTTTTGTAAACGTAATGACTAAGATATTCGATGGTCTGATATGTTGTTTCTCGATTAAATTTTTCACCCGTTGGGTAATTACAAGAGTCTTCCCACTTCCGGGACCGGCTAATATCAATGCCGGTCCTTTCCCATGGGTAATTGCCTCAGATTGAGGTTTGTTAAAAGATGATTTCATTTTTATGGTTCTTTTATAATTCTTTTTCTAATTTTTCAATGGCTGCTTTGATCCTGGAGATGGATTCTTCTTTTCCTAAGACTTCCATTAACTCTGTTGCGCCACCCGGTGTCATCTGTTTTCCTGACACTGCGGTACGGATCGGCCACATCACATAACCATTCTTGTATTCTTTTTCTTTTACATACTCACAAAGCATTGCATAGAGTGCATCGTTGGAATAATCTTCCTGCGCCTCTAAACGTGGCAGGATGTCCTTTAAGACTTCTAAGGAAGATTCCGGTGAAGTCTTCATTTTTTTATGCGCATACATACTGATATCATATTCCGGTACCGCTTCAAAGAAATCCACATGCTCTGCGATATCCGGGAAGATCTCGATTCTGGTCTTGACCATCTCTGCGATCCGGCGAAGATCTAAATTCTTCGTAATGGTCTTCTTTAAATACGGCTCTGCTGCCTCATAAAATGCATCAAAGTCCATTGCCTTTAAGTATTCCCCATTCATCCATTTCAGTTTGACAATATCGAATACTGCCGGGGATTTGCTGATCCTGTGATAATCAAAGTCACGGATCAGTTCGTCTAAGGTAAAGATTTCCCTGTTATCTTCCGGGCTCCATCCTAATAATGCGATGTAGTTTACGATCGCCTCCGGTAAAAATCCCTGCTCTAATAAATCCTCAAAGGATGCATGACCGCTTCGTTTGGATAATTTCTTATGGTTTTCATCGGTAATTAACGGCAGATGAATATAAACCGGTGATTCCCAGCCAAATGCATCATACAGACGCTGGTATTTTGGTGCGGAAGACAGATATTCATTACCACGGACAACATGTGTGATATTCATGGTATGGTCATCTACCACGTTTGCAAAATTGTAGGTCGGATATCCGTCGGATTTGATCAGGATCATATCGTCTAACTCTGCATTTTCCACGGTAATATCTCCGTATAATTCGTCATGAAAGGTCGTTGTACCTTCATTTGGGATATTCTGGCGGATGACATATGGTTTTCCTGCAGACAGATTTGCCTCTATCTCCTCTTTTGATAGAGAAAGACAGTGTTTGTCATACATCGTGATCTCTTTTCCTTCTACGACCTCTGTCTTGATGGACTCTAAGCGCTCTTTATCACAAAAACAATAATATGCCTCGCCTTTTTCAATTAACTCTTTTGCATATTTCAGATAAATGCCGGTCTTCATACGCTCACTCTGTACATAAGGGCCATAACCGCCATCTTTGTCCGGTCCCTCGTCATGTTTTAACCCTGCGGTCTCTAAGGTACGGTAGATGATCTCCGTTGCTCCCTCTACATAACGTTCCTGGTCTGTATCTTCAATGCGGAGCATAAATTCTCCTCCGGCATGCTTTGCTATTAAAAATTCATACAATGCGGAACGCAAATTTCCCACATGCATTTTTCCGGTCGGACTTGGTGCGTATCTTGTCCTTACTTTTGTCATGGTGTTTCCCTCCTGTTTACGGTTGTGATATGGTATTCTCATCTGTCTATTCTGTATTGTAAAACAACTATTTTCTATAAAACGATAAAAACGCCATGAAATATTATATAACATTCATGGCGTTTCATCAACTGTCGGAACGGATTTTCCTAGACTGTCAGTCCGTTCATATTTGTAATGGAAAATTTGATGTCATCACGGTCTGATATCCCGTTGAGATTTGTGATATCAAACCGTAAATGATCCTGATCAGTAATTCCATTCATATTTGTGATGTCAAACTGCAAGTCATCACGATACGTCATTCCGTTCATATCTGTGATATTGAATTTCCACCCTTTGTTGGAAATTTCATTTTCCCTGTTCGGATAATAAAACCACTTGACCATTCCAACACCTCCTCGGGGATTTTATTTTTCAATCCCTGTTCGGTATTTTCTACAGTTTTTGTGACTTTATACGAATAAAATGCTTAGTCTAATTCAATCTCACTTAATTCTTTCGG
>ERZ772893.3007-NODE-3007-length-12528-cov-3.970496_pt1 | contig 12528 bp, 10 predicted proteins | sample MGYA00511482_ERZ772893 | MGnify/ENA primary metagenome ERZ772893 (study PRJEB29015, sample SAMEA2737687) | human gut metagenome | biome: human gut; feature: human-associated habitat; material: faeces | place: China | collected 2012 ...
TGTCTGATAAAAAAAGCTGCCGCGCTATATGGCGCAGCAGCTCCTGAAAAATCGGTCTTAGTCTTCGTCGTATGTAAAAATTTTTCCCGGATTCAAAACAATCATTACACAACTGCCAGCAGCTTTTATCATATAGCAGGAATTCTCTTAAGACTCCTGTTATATGATAAAAGCCGCCCCTTTCATCTATAAGACGAGCAGGGCAGCTTTCACCTTTTATGTTTACCTGCGTAAACAGCCTTTTTTAACTATTATTTTTTCTGTACATATTTCAGACAGTCAAGTGTAACGGCTGCCAGAATGATAATACCTTCAAAGATAAACTGAAGGTTTGTATCAATACCAAGAATTGTCAGAGAGTATGTCAGAGATGTAAAGATCAATACACCAGTTACAACTCCTGAAATCTTACCGATACCACCAGTAAAGGAAACTCCACCAACTACGCAGGCTGCAATGGCGTCCATATCCCATCCCTGTCCGTAAGCGGCACTACCGGATCCAACCATTCGTACACACTCCAGCCATGAACCGAATCCATAAAGGATACCTGCAAGGATAAATGCTCCCATCGTTACTTTAAATACCGAGATTCCTGATACAGCTGCCGCCTCTGGATTTCCACCAACTGCATATAAATTTTTTCCAAATGTTGTCTTATTCCAGATAAACCATACAACAGCAATCGCAACTACTGCCCATAAAATAATCATCGGAAAACGTCCTGCCTGTGGAATAAAAATATTCGGGATTGTCGGATCAATCGCACCAAAAGAAACCCCTTTTGTAGCATATGTAACAAGACCAAAGATGATCAACATATTTGCCATCGTTGAAATAAATGGATGCATCTTAAATCTTGCCATGAAAAATCCGGCTGTCATTGCAAATACAGTTGTGAAAAGTATACACACACATAATGCTAATATAGCTCTTGATGCCGGTGCCATACCCGAAAAATCAAAAACATGTCCAAACACAGTACCTGTGTTAATTCCGTTATGCATGATAATGGTTGCTGTAACCATACCCATACCAACCATACGTCCTACAGAAAGGTCTGTACCTGTCAGAAGGATCAGACCGGCAACTCCAAGTGCAAGGAACATTCGCGGTGAAGCCTGCTGCAAAATGTTAAGGATGTTTGTGGTTGTAAAAAGCTGTGTATTTTTCACGAATGGTGTAATAATACACAATGCGATAAAGATCATGATAATTACAATATACAGACCGTTCTTATACAAGAACTGTGTCATATTAAATGTGTACTTGTAATTTTCAAAATTCTGTGCCTGCTTCTGTGCAAATGTATATTTTGACATTCTGAGCAGATCGATCAGGTGGAACTTATGCATGTATGCATCATGTTTTCTATCCTTGATCTCCTGGATCCTGGATTCATGTGTCATCTGCGCATCATATAATTTATTCTTATACGTGTATTTTTCAGCTTTGATCTCTTCTGCATCTTTCAGGCTGCTGACTGCCTTCTTATGTTCTTCCTGCAGATCCGCTTTTAATTTTTCAAAATTACTGTTTTCCGCTTTTTTCTCTGCTTCGCAGCTCTTTGCAACAATGTTATAATACTCACTGTTGTAATGTTTGGAAAGAAAACCTTCAGCATCTGCGATCAGTTTTGCAATCTGCTGTTTATTTGCATCTTCTGTTGCTTTTGCCTTCTCCAGATTCTTCTTACATTCCCCGATAATCTTATTCTGTTCTTCTTTTGTTAAGTTCTTATTCTCTTTTGCTATTGCAATCTGATTTTTTAAACTGTTGACTTTGTCAGATCCTTCCACACGCAGTGCATCGATCTGCTCCTGTATTTTTCCAACATATTCGTCAATCGGTTTCAAAAGTATTGCTTCTTCTTCAGCCGAAATGATAATGCTTTTTTCTGCCATCTTCCATACCCCTCTCTGTTACAGATATTTTGCACTGAGTCTCAATAATTCTTCCTGGTTCGTCTCTTTTGTATTTACGATTCCGGCCAGTCGTCCGTTTGACATAACACCGATACGGTTCGTAATACCAAGAATCTCCGGCATCTCAGAAGATACAACAATAATTGTTTTCCCCTGCTTTGCCATATTGATAATCAGTTCGTAAATCTCATATTTCGCACCAACATCAATTCCTCGTGTCGGATCATCCATCATGAATACACTCGGTGAACGCTCCAGCCATTTTCCGAAGATTACCTTCTGCTGATTTCCTCCGGAAAGACTTGTGATCATATCATCCGGGCCCATACACTTTGTATGCATGATTTTAATCTCTTCCGCAGTTGCACGTACCATTCTGTCATGTGACAGCATTGCACCATTCTTATAATGGTTCATGTTAGCGATGGTCGTATTAAATGTAATATCGCCTTTTAAGAACAGACCATTAGCTTTTCTTTCTTCTGTGATCAGGGCAAATCCATGATCCATTGCATCTCTCGGCGATGAAAAGTTCATGATCTTTCCATCGTATATTACATTTCCTTCTGCTCTTGTGCGGATTCCGAAGATTGTTTCTAAAAGTTCCGTACGTCCGGCACCAACCAGACCGTAAAATCCAAATATTTCTCCTTTTCTGATATCAAAGGATACATTTTGAATCTTTGGTGCATATTTTGACGAAAGATTCTGTACAGAGAGAATCTTCTCTCCGGGCTCATTGTCAACAGGTGGAAATCTGTTATCCAGCGAGCGCCCAACCATTGCCGATATCAGTTCATTCATATCTGTATCTTTGCACTCTTTTGTCATAACCAGACTACCATCTCTGAGCACAGATATCTCATCACATATATTGAATATCTCATCCATCTTATGTGATATATAAATCAACGAAATTCCCTGTGCTTTCAACTGACGCATCATCTTGAAAAGTTTCTCAACTTCCGGTGCTGTCAGGGATGAGGTTGGTTCATCCAGTACAATTACTTTGGAATGATAGGAAATAGCTTTTGCAATCTCACACATCTGCCGCTGGGACACAGACATTTTTTTCATTGGCTGTGTCAGATTTGCTGTAATTCCAAGCTGTCTGAAGAGATTTGCAGTTTCCTTTTTCATTCTTCCTTCATCGACAATTCCAAAAGAATTCTTTGGATATCGTCCAAGAAACATATTATCTACAACGCTTCTTTCAAGACATTGGTTCAATTCCTGGTGTACCATCGCTACTCCGTTTTCCAGTGCATCTTTTGGTCCCGAGAAATTTACTTCTCTGCCGTCTAATATAATTGTCCCCTCATCTTTCTGATAAGTACCAAAGAGACATTTCATCATTGTCGATTTTCCGGCACCGTTTTCACCCATAAGTCCCATAATGGTCCCAGGTTTGACATTCAGGTTTATATGTTTCAGAACTTTGTTTCTACCGAACGACTTACTCATGCCATTGATCGATAAGATGTATTTATTCTTATCTACTGTCATAACTCTGCTTCCTTTTCTTGATGAAAGAAGGGTATCATCTCTGACACCCCTCTGCGTTTCATTCATTTACCATTTAACCAGTCTCTTATTTTGAGAGAAGTGATGTGTATGCTGATGCATTGTCTGTCTTAACCATGTTAATTGCAAATGCATCATATTCGTTTGGATTTCCGAGACGGTTTGTGATGTTCGACTCTGTCTGTCCATCTCCACCGATGTAATCAACCTTCAGGTTAAGGAGATCATCATAGTTCTCAAGAAGTGGCTGGTATGTTGAGCTCAGGAAGTTATCTGATGCATTGTAAATATCAAGCCATACTTTCTTAGATGGACTCTTGCTTGAATCAAGCTGTTTTGACACTTTGTCATAAATCTTTGTTGAATCTGTAAAGTCTTTGTAATTATCAGCTGTTACTGCAACATTTAATGCGTAGTAAGATCTTTCTTCTTCGCTGTATCTGTAATCTTCACCTTCTTTCAGGCAGTTACCGGCATCATCTGCTGTACCAATACCTGTATCAACGTCTGCTCCGTCAAGTGCGTTACGGAGTACTCTTAATGTCAGATAAGCCTGAACATCTGCATGCTGAGAGATTGTTCCGCCGTATCCTTCAGCGATTGCTGCAACAGCGTCACTGTTTGCATCATATCCGAATGTAGGAACTTTGTTATCTTTTGCCCATGCATTAAACATTGACATTCCCATACCATCATTGTTAGAAACAACAATATCGATCTGATCTCCGAAAGAAGCTTCCCATGTTCCGATTGCGTTACCTGCTGTAGCCGCATCCCATGTTGCCCCTGCTGAGTTCTTCATTTCCTGAGAAGCAAGCTCACGGACTGTAAATTCTTTTCCGTTTACATCAATCTTAGCATCCTGGACAACTTTTGCTTTTCCGTCTACGTTTGTTCCTGCCGGCTTGGAAGCAACTTCGTCACCATCTTTAACTCCTGTTCCAAGTGCCGCACGAACACCACGTGTACGTGCGATAGAATCATTATGTCCGATGTCACCGATTGCAAGTACGTATCCGATAACTCCATCACCATTTCTGTCAATCTTATCAGCATTTGCTTTGATATAATCAACAACCATCTCTCCCTGAAGTTCTGCTCCCTGATTAGCATCAAATCCTACATAATAAGTATCTTTGTTGAAATTCAACGCTTCTTTGTCCAATTCCCCTGTTGAACTATTAGAAGGTTGACGGTTAAACCAGCAAAGCGGTTTGTCCTTATTGGCTACAGAACTGCTGTCTGAAGATCCTGATGATTTTGAATCACCTGACGAAGATCCTCCGCAGCCTGCCAGTGATAATGCAAGTGTTGCTGCCATCATGAGTGCAAATACTTTTTTCTTTTTCATTTTCTTTCCTCCTGTTTTGTGCGTTTTGTTTTTAATCGCGTCTAACTCATTGACTAATCTCATTATAATTACAACACTATTTTTTTGACATAGAATATTTTTGGATTAATTATCAATATTTTTATATTGATCTATGTTTTTTTATATATTTTATCCAATTGTGCAGAATCTGTCTCTACTATATATAATATAAAACAAAAAACTGCGATAATAACCTTCACGCTATTACCACAGTTTCTCTTATATGTTCTTATTACGAATAAAATAATGATTAAGCTGTTGCTTTCTTATCATCTGTTTTTTTCAAGAAGTTTCTTTACACCCTGGATTGCAACCAACACACCAAGGATCAGAAGCAATACGGCAAAAATCAGCTGTAATGTATTTCCAAGATCCAGCCCTGTTGTCAGGAATGCTTTTGTCAGTTTCACGATCGTCATACCAAGTGCTGTAAATGTAACAGCCATCATGAATACCATTGGAATCCAGAGCATACATCCCTGACGTTTTGTCTTCTTAAGGAATACTGCGCAGGCTACCAGTGCCAGTACAGATAACAGCTGGTTGGCTGAACCGAACAGTGGCCAGATCTCTGCATATCCGACTTTGGTCAGGAAATATGCGAGTACCAGTGTAATGATTGTTGCAAAGTATTTATTTGTTACCACTTTCATGAATGGATTCAGATGATCCATATCTGTATCGTCATCGATAAAGAATTCCTGGAACGACAGACGTCCGACTCTGGCTACAGAGTCCAGTGATGTCAATGCAAATGCGGATACTGCCAGGTTAATCAGTGTAAATACAAGTGAATGTGGCAGACCAATAACTGACAGGAAGTTCGCAATCGCTCCGGCGAAAATCTGAGGCTGTGTTGTCAGTCCCTGTGCTGCTGCTTCACCTTTGGCAAAAGATGCAACTGCGATCAGTGCAATAACTGCAAGCATACTTTCCATTAACATTGCTCCGAATGATACAGGAAGCATGTTCTTCTCATTCTTAATCTGTTTGGATGCTGTACCGGAAGATACCAGTGAATGGAAGCCGGAAACCGCACCACAAGCGATCGTTACAAATAAGATTGGGAACATATACTGTCCATCTACGTTAAAGCTTGTGAATGCCTGAAGGTTACAAGATGGATTTGCTACAAATACACCAACAATCGCACCAACAATCATAAAAATCAAAAGGTAACTATTCAGATAGTCACGAGGCTGAAGAAGTGCCCATACAGGAGCGACACTGGCAATCAGGATGTAAACGAAGATGATGAGATGCCATGCATCCAGTCCTACATACATTGGGAAGTGAAGTCCCAGTGCGATTGCTGCTACCAATAATACGATTGCAACCGCTGTATTAATCCACTTGTTGAATTTCGTATACTTCAAAAACATTCCAAGTCCGACTGCTTCTAAGATAAATATCATAGAAGTAGTTGCGACTGCACCGTTAGCTGCAATTTTTGTTACTTTTCCGGCTTCACTTACTGAGAATCCATTAAAAGTTCCGGCTACAACATCAGCAAAAGCTGCAACGACCAGAATACAAAACAGCCAGCAGAATAACAGGAATAATTTCTTACCTAATTTTCCGATATATTCTTCGATGATATATCCGATTGTACGTCCTTTATTCTTTACAGATGCATACATAGATGCGAAATCCTGAACGGCTCCAAAGAATACCCCTCCGATTAAGATCCACAAAAGTACCGGAAGCCATCCGAAGATTGCTGCCTGGATCGGTCCGTTGATCGGACCTGCACCTGCAATTGATGCAAACTGGTGACCGAATACGACGTTCGTATCGGCCGGTACATAGTCAACCCCGTCTTCCATCTCATATGCCGGAGTTTTGGCATTTGGGTCAATGCCCCATTTGTTCTGGAGATAACGACCATAAAGAAGATATGCTCCACCAAGCACAACAATGGCAATGATCATCATTAATATTCCACTCATAAAATAATCCCTCTTCTTTCTCTTTAAAGTAAATATATAAAAAAACGCCTTCGCTATCCTTTCGGATAACAAAGGCGGAATATTCTTCCAACCTGTATATTTCAGCGGGATGCTCCTGGGTGATATCATAAAATACTTTCTGCCATTTCACACCATCCAACGGCTCTCTGAATTCCAGTTAACTTTTATGACGTATCCCTTTCATTGCATTTCTTATTTACTTTTTTTAGCTTACTTAATGTTTTACACTTTTTTCTTGTAAAGTGCAAGAGTGGAATTAAACATAATTTACAAAAATACAGTTCTATTTTTGTGCACTTTTTCACATTATACGATTCCGGTTATCTCTTCTACAGATTTCACAAAATAATCTGCTCCATCCAGTTCTCCCTTCTCACCATAACCATACAGGCATCCGATAAACGGACTTTTACAGGATCTGGCACATTCCAAATCCTGTCTTCTGTCTCCGATCACCAGATAAGGTCCCGGATAGTACCGGATAACTTCCTGCACGATCTCCGTCTTAGGGCAGAAACCATACGATTCACAGTCATAAAACTGTTCAAACCATCTTTCCATTCGGAATTCTTCCCAATGTGCTTTGCGGTATGCCACTTTACAGTTGCTTAAGATCACAAGATGATATCCTCTGTTCTTCAAAGCTGTAAGCATCTCTTCCGCTCCCGGATACCACACTGCCCGGTGCTTCCTGATCTGCCTGACCATGGAATCTCCCACGATCGCACTCGCCTGATCTTTGTATCTCTGATCTAATTCCGGCAGAAATGTATCCCACATTTCTTTGCTGTTTAAGCCCAGCCATCCTGCGATCTGCGCCGTCTCTATCCTCTGTTCCTCTACAACATTCTGCTCCGCCAACCACTGATAAGCTTCCCTGAACGCCGGCTCATAGATTCCAAGAGTATTATGTATCGTTCCATCATAATCAAAAATGATTGTTTTCACCATCGGCTGCACCTGATTAAAGCTGCTTCATCAGATTTACCATCTCAATTGCGGACAATGCACAGTCATATCCTTTATTTCCTGCTTTACTTCCTGCACGTGCGATAGCCTGTTCGATATTCTCTGTTGTGATCACTCCGAATAATACCGGAATTCCTGTTGCAAGTTCAACCTGCGCGATTCCTTTGGCCGATTCATTGCACACCAGATCATAGTGGGAAGTATCCCCGCGGATAACTGCTCCCACGCAGATGACTGCATCATACTTTCCGGACTGTGCCATCTTCTGTGCAGTCAGCGGAATCTCAAATGCTCCCGGTACCCATGCAGCCGTTATGTTCTCTTCTTCCACCCCATGTCTTACCAGCCCGTCGACGGCTCCGCCCAATAACTTATTCACAATGATCTCATTGAATCTGGCAGCCACGATTCCGACTTTCATTCCCTCAGGTGCTACTACTTTTCCTTCTACTAAATTGATCTGTCTCATGATTTCTTCCTCCTGTTATTCATTAAATCTTTTTATAATTCTATTTCTTTGAAAATGTGTCCCATCTTTTCCTGTTTTGTCTTCATATATTTCAGATCATACTTCTGCGGTGGGATCTCCAGCGGTACTCTTTCATTGATCTTCAGTCCAAACCCACCAAGTCCATAGACTTTATCCGGATTATTGGTCAGAAGTCTCAATGACTTCACTCCGAGATCAGATAATATCTGCGCTCCGATCCAGTACTCTCTGAGATCCGGTGCAAATCCCAACTTTACATTGGCCTCTACCGTATCATATCCCTGCTCCTGCAGTGCATATGCCTTGATCTTATTGAGCAGCCCGATTCCTCTGCCTTCCTGCCTCATGTAAAGAATGATCCCTCTGCCTTCTGCTTCTACCTGACGCATCGCTGTCTGAAGCTGCAGACCGCAGTCACATCTAAGCGAGCCAAATGCATCACCTGTCAGGCACTCCGAATGTACCCTGCAAAGTACATCTTCACCGTCTCCGATATCACCTTTTACCAGTGCAAGATGATGTTCTCCTGTAATATCATTGATATATCCGTGAAGTCTGAAATCTCCATACTGCGTCGGAAGGTCTGCAACCGCCTCTTCTTTTACATGTTTTTCATGGATTCTCATGTAATCCTGAAGATCACGGATCGTAATAAATGTAAGATTATGCTCTTTTGCAAGTTCCCACAACTGTGGTGTACGCATCATTGTGCCATCTTCTTTCATAATCTCACAACACACGCCGCATTCTTTCAATCCAGCCAGTCTCACCAGATCAGTCGTTGCCTCTGTGTGTCCGTTCCGCACCAGGACTCCGCCTTTTCTGGCAATGAGTGGAAATACATGTCCCGGTCTTCTGAAATCTTCCGGCTTCGCATCTTCATCCACACATTTCATGATTGTATAAGAACGTTCTGCTGCCGAAATACCTGTCGTCGTATCAACATGGTCCACTGCAACGGTAAATGCTGTGCTGTGATTATCGGTATTCTCCGCAACCATCGGTGGAAAGTTAAGCCTTGCTGCAATTTCCGCACTCATCGGTGTACAGATAAGCCCTTTCGCATAAGTCGCCATAAAATTGATATTCTCCTGTGTTGCAAACTCTGCTGCACATACCAGATCCCCTTCGTTCTCTCTGTCCGGATCATCTGTAACCAGAATAACCTTTCCTTCCCTCAGATCCCTTAGTGCCTCTTCGATTGTATTGTACTGATTGTTTTGTGACATTCTATTTATCCTCCTGTTCTAAAATCCGAATTCCTGCAAAAATTCCATCGTAATTCCAGATTCTTTTTTCTCTTCTTCACTCTTTCCAAGGCCTAACAGCCTTTCTACGTATTTTCCGATCACATCATTCTCCAGATTCACTGAATCGCCCGGCACTTTTTCCAAAAGCGTCGTTTCTTCTCCTGTATGCGGGATAACCGATACCTGAAATCCCTCTTCCTCTACTTTTGCCACCGTCAGGCTGATGCCATCTATACAGATGGAGCCTTTTTCTACGATCAGATGTAATATCTGCGGCGATGTTCCAATAGATACCCAGATGGCATTCTCCTCCCGGGTCAGAGACCGGATCACACCGGTTCCGTCAATATGACCGCTTACGATATGTCCTCCAAATCTTCCGTCTGCAGCCATTGCCCGTTCCAGATTTACCTGACTTCCGACTTTACAGCTTCCCAGACTGCTTCTCCTGATGGTCTCTGCCATCACATCTGCAGTAAATCCATCCGGCTGAAGTGATGTAACTGTCAGACACACTCCATTGACTGCGATACTGTCACCGATCTTCGTTCTTTCCAATACCTTCTTCGCCTTGACTGCCAGAACTCCCGACTCTCCGGTCAGCTGCATATAGCGGACCGATCCTTTCTCTTCTACGATTCCTGTAAACATGGCCCCTCCTGTTCTTTTTCACATACCTGACAGATTATCCTGATGTCTTCACCGATCCGGCAGATATCCGTACATTTCAGTTTCAATGCTTCTGATGGAAGTCCGATGCCGATTCCTTGCACCGGTGTCTTACTGTTCTTTCCACCAAATAATTTTGGTGCGATAAAACAGTGTACCTCTTTTACAATTCCTGCCCGCAGTGCACTGTCGTTCAGCGTGCCCCCGCCTTCCAGCAGAATGCTGTCAATGCCCTCATTTCCAAGATATGTCATCAGCTTTTTAAGGTCTATCTGACCTTTTTCATCCGGACAGCAGACAGTATCCACGCCTTTCGCATGTAACCGTTCTATTTTTTCTGTTATTTCTTCGTTCTCTTCCCGTCCTGCATAAGCCACGATTGTCCGGTACTCTTTTGCACTTCTTACAATCTGGCTGTCAAGCGGTATCCTAAGACTGCTGTCGCATACTATTCTGACCGGACTTTTCCATCCTTCTACCCGGACATTCAACATCGGATCATCCGCAAGTACAGTCCCGATACCGGCCATAATACCCATATACCGGTGCCGCATATGCTGCACTTCCTGTCGGGCCGGTTCTCCTGTGATCCACTTCGATGCACCCGTCTTTGTCGCAATTTTCCCATCCAGTGTCATGGCATATTTCATCACTACATACGGTGTCTTCGTCGTAATATAATGGAAGAACACCGGGTTCAGACGGTCACATTCTTCCCGCATAAAATCCTGAACTACTGTAATTCCCGATTCACGCAATATCTGTGCACCTTTTCCTGCCACCTTTGGATTCGGATCCCTGGAACCAATCACCACTTTTTTAATCTTCTGTTCTATGATTGCTTCCGTACACGGCGGTGTCTTGCCATAATGACAGCATGGTTCCAGCGTAACATAGATTGTCGCACCCTCTGCCGATTCTGTAAGCGATGCGATTGCATTGCGCTCTGCATGAAGTTCTCCGCATTTTTTATGATAACCTTCTCCGATGATCCGGCCGTCTTTTACGATCACCGCACCTACCATCGGATTCGGATTCGTCCATCCTTCTCCCTTTTTTGCAAGCTGAATTGCCCGGAGCATGTATTCCTGATCCGTCATTTCTCTTCCTTCTTTCTTAGTTATACAAAAACCCCTGCAGGATACCTACAGGGGAAATGATCTGTTACATATAACTGACAAATGATCTGTTAACCAAAAAAGCTCTGAAATGGATCACCATCTCAGAGCTCAGACACTACATTCATCTTTTAAAATAACTGTACCATCATCTTCTCTCATCCAGACTATACTGTCGGCTCCGGAATCACACCGGATCATGCCTCTCGGCCCGCGGGCTTTACCGCCGGTAGGGAATCACACCCTGCCCTGAAGATTTCGTTTTTTTTATCATAATACTTTATATATCATTTGTAAAGCAAAAGTTTGGAAATAGCAGACTCCTTTTCACATTGATTTCATCTGCCAATTTTGTTATTCTATACGTATAGATTATTGTCACCTGAGAATACGTAGAATCTAAAGGAAATCAAATTATGAAAATAGAGAAAAAAATATGGCTCTCGTTGATCGCATCTGTCTTATTTGCCGTTATCTTTTCCATCTGGATATTCAGACAGGATACTGTTCGGAACGAACTGCCTTTTGATAACACCACCTCACTGAAAACAACAAGTTTTAAAACTGACGGTGCGAAAACAGAATCTGTGATCCTGTCCGATGAATTCCACACGCAAAAAGCGATTCTTTTCCAGACTACTCATACCAATGCAGAAGTCTGGCTTGATGGGAAACTTATTTATCAATACGGAAATGAAAAACACACACCCAAATTCATGAAATCACCCGGCTCCTGCTGGCATATTGTAGACATTCCGGCAAACAGTGACACCAAGAAACTGACCGTCAAAATCATTCCTGTATATCAGGGTTATTACGGGAACCCGGTGCATCTTTTTCTGGGTACGAAGTGCGATTGTATTCTGAAGATTCTCAGCCAGAGTCTAGGAATACTGATTCTCAGTTGCGGTGTTTTATTTTTGGGATTTCTCTCTCTGGTATTGTATATTGCAGTGATTCGTAAGAAACAGGAGGATTTTTCCGAAGAAACATCTAAAATATTCCTGAATCTTGGAATCTTCTCCCTGTTGATTGCCTTATGGTCCCTGAAGCAATGCGGTTTCCTGCAGTTTTTAGTCCCGGATGGAAGAACACTGTATTTTATTGACTTCTTTACATTTTATCTCTTTCCTGTTCCGTTTAATTTCCTTTTGTATGATATTTGCAAAAGTAAATTCCAAAAAGGTGCCCTGTTCCTGTCTGTTTCTTATCTGATCAATATGGGCGCAGCCGTCCTTCTT
>ERZ772893.3060-NODE-3060-length-12352-cov-6.164674_pt1 | contig 12352 bp, 6 predicted proteins | sample MGYA00511482_ERZ772893 | MGnify/ENA primary metagenome ERZ772893 (study PRJEB29015, sample SAMEA2737687) | human gut metagenome | biome: human gut; feature: human-associated habitat; material: faeces | place: China | collected 2012 ...
CAACATTAAAGGCGCACGATTACCGCTACCTGACCGCGGAGAACGGACACAGCGCCATTATGGAGGCAACCTCCCATAATCCGGATATCGTTCTGCTGGATCTGGGTCTGCCGGATATCGACGGCACGCAGGTAATCGAAAGCATCCGCTCATGGTCAAATATGCCCATTATTGTGATCAGTGCGCGCAGCGAGGATAAAGACAAAATCACGGCGCTGGATGCCGGGGCGGACGACTATCTGACAAAGCCCTTTTCCGTAGAGGAGCTTTTGGCACGCCTTCGGGTCACGCAAAGACGGCTGCTGCTTCTTCAGGCAAGCGGCGACGCCGACTCACCCGTTTTCCAAAACGGCAAGCTTAAAATTGATTATGCCGCCGGCTGCGCTTATCTAAATGGGGAGGAATTGCACCTGACCCCGATTGAATACAAGCTTTTGTGTCTGCTCTCTCATAATGTCGGAAAGGTGCTGACGCACACCTATATCACGCAGCAGATCTGGGGCAGCAGTTGGGAAAACGATATAGCTTCCCTGAGAGTATTTATGGCGACACTGCGCAAAAAGCTGGAGCCGCAAAAAGACAGTCCGCAATACATTCAGACGCATATCGGCGTCGGTTACCGTATGCTGCGGGTAGACTGAGAAAAGCTAGGAAACAAGGAATTGAACCGATATGCAATAGAAAATCTTTTCGGAATTGAAGGGCTGAATATCGCTTGGTACGGACTCATTATCGCCTGCGGCACTCTCGGTATCGTTATACTTTTTATTATTCATAAAAGACAGGCGGTGCGGCAATGAGAAAAGAGTGGACTTTGTTTCTCACCTTTCTTAAAATCGGCGCCTTTACCTTCGGCGGCGGATATGCTATGATTGCGCTGCTTGAAAACGAATTTGTAGAGCGCAAGAAGTGGATCGAAAAGGACGACTTTCTGAATATGGTAGCCATTGCCGAGTCTACACCCGGACCGGTTGCAATCAACAGCGCCACATATATCGGCTACAAAATTGCAGGCTTGTTCGGTGCTGCGGCGGCTACCGTGGCGGTTTGTATTCCTTCGTTTACCGTAATTTTTTGCATCTCACTGTTTTTTGATCAATTCTTAAGCCTTACATGGGTTTCCCGTGCTTTCCGCGGAATACAGGTATGTGTGATCTATCTGATCTCCTTTGCCGGCTTGAAAATGCTGAAAAGCATTAAAAGAAATGCCTTTAACACGGTCATATTGCTGTCGGTTATTGCTGCAATGCTGGCGTGCACTGTTTTCGCCGTTTCTTTTTCTTCCGTTTACTATATTCTGATTTGCGGCACAGCAGGACTTGCAATTTTCTTCCTGAAAAAACTGCGGAAAGGAAACGGCAATTAACAATGATCTACCTGAAATTATTCCTGAATTTTTTAATGATCGGCGCCCTTTCCTTCGGCGGCGGATACGGAATGGTTTCCCTTGTAAGAGAAACAGTCATTTCAAACGGCTGGCTAACGGAAAGCGAATTCTTAAATTTCATTGCCGTTTCGGAATCGACGCCCGGTCCGCTTGCCGTTAATATGGCGACATTTATAGGTTCCACGCAAGGCGGCATTCTCGGTTCGTTTCTTGCTACGCTCGGCGTTGTTCTTCCGTCTTTCGTTATTATACTTTTAATTGCGGCGGTACTCAAAAACCTGATGAAATATGCCGGCGTCAACGCTTTTCTCTCCGGCGTCCGCCCATGCGTTATTGCAATGATTCTCGCTACGGCAATCGGTATGGTCGTATCAACTTTGCTTGGATTTACGGATACTCACTCGTCACTTGCTCCGGATCTTAGATCCATTCTGGTCTTTGCCGTTCTGTGGCTGACGCATTTCGGATATAAAAGAATCAAAAAAACTGCACCGTCGCCGATTATAATGATACTCTTTTCTGCTGCACTCGGCATGTTGCTTTGGGGAGTATAAAACACAGCCTGTGCCAATTTGTCGTCCGAAACCGGGCGGCTTTGCTGTTTTTACGGAAATATACTGCTCACTATTCCAGACTGACGGACGCCGCCATTGTAGAATAAATCACTTTGCAGTAACTGTTACGCCCGCAACCTTAATCAAAAATCAAAATTTTTACTAATCAATTTCCTGTTAGCTATAAAAAAGCACAACGCCACAGAGATTTAAAACTCTGTGGCGTTGTGCTGCTCTCAATCGGTCACTTTTTGAAAGCGTCCTTATGTGAGCCTGCTTTTATCGGGGTTTTGGGCTTTTGTGCTTTATAGTCGCACAATCATGTGCTTATCGCCCGAATTTGCACAAAAGCAAAATTACCGTTAAACGGAGTATTCTGAATTCCTTTGAGCTTATATGTATCTTGCGATTATAAATCGCCTCAAATAGCACAATTTAATTTTTATCTATTCTTATATGTAATAGAGACAAAGCACCTCCCGGAACCCTGTTTCTATTTTTAGAACAATATATTTATGATTGATTCATTTTATACCTTCGGTTATTTGCACTCCGCCTTTCAAAAAAACGGTTATTGTATCATCTCCGTTCACCTGAATTGTATCAACAAGCCTACGAACTATTACATCGTCATATTCATCGAAGACCATACTGTTTTCTTCAATCCATTTTGCTGCTCTTGCCACCCCTTCATTTATTTTAATATTATTCTCCACTTCATTTTCCGCCCGTTTCAGTTGTTGTCTGAGCGTCATTATCTCTGCATATATTTTTGCAATTTCCGCCTCATATTTTTCTGTATTGCTTCCTGACTTTAAATTAAGTTGAATAAGGCTTTTTACTTCACTTTGTTTATCAGCAATCTGATTTTCTATTGACATAACATCAAATGCGGAATCGGAGCCTGAAATCGCATAACTGAGATTGGCCTTTATCAGTAAAAATGCCTCTCTGCTTTCCTCAATACCTTTTTGAAGTGCTCGACAAATTGCCTGATGAAGCGCTTTTTCTTCAATCCCTTTTGAGGCAGAGCAATACTTTTTCCCATGTTCTATTCTGTTCAGGCATCTCCAGTATATTCGCACTTCGGAACCCGGCTTTGTCCAAGTCTTTCTTTTGTAAGGACTTCCACAGTTACCGCAGACGAGTATTTCGGACAGTGCATATTTACCGCTATACTTGCCGAGTTCAGAAGTCGCCTTATCAGAGGTTTTCCTTTTAGCTGATCTTCTTGTTATTTCAGCTTGTACAAGTGTAAAAGTGTCTCGGTCGATAATCGCAGGGTGATTATTGCTGACAAGGTATTTTTCCTTTTGCCCACGGTTTATTACGGTCCGTTTACTGATTGGATCGGTGCGAAATGTTTTTTGGTAAATCACATCACCGGCATATTTTTCATTTCTGAGCATGTTCTTGATTGTATCTGTGCTCCATTCATCTTTTCCTCTTAATGTTTTAATGTGATTGCTTTCCAAAAAGTTTTTTAATTGCAGTACACTTGCTCCGTCCAGATACATATTAAATATCTTCTTAACGATTTCCGCTTCTTCCGGAACTATATACGGTTCTTTCGTGAACTCGTTTCTCCTATATCCAAGCAAATTAAATCTACACGCATAAGTTCCGTTTTGCATACGCTTATTTATGCCCCACTTTACATTACCACTAATATTTTCACTTTCGCTTTGAGCGATAACACTGTATATACCGATATATGTTTCGCTTTCCTCCGTCAAGGAATTTATGTTTTGTTCCTCAAAATAAATGCCGATACCCATTGCTTTCAGTCTTCTGAGATAACTTAAACTATCTACCACATTTCGAGCATAACGCGAAACCGACTTGGTAAGGATAAGGTCAATTTTCCCTTTTTCACAATCACTTATCATACGGAGAAAATTATCGCGTTTCTTTGCAAGAGTACCGGTGATGCCCTCATCCGCGTAAATATCAATGTATCGCCACTTGGGATTTTCCATTATTTTCTTTTATAATATTCCATCTGAGCATTGTAACTGTTCAACTGATCCGCATCGTCTGTACTCACTCGACAATATGCTGCAACATTGAGGAGTCTGTTGGGGTTATTTCGAGAAACCAATAGCGGATTTGCCGCTATTTTCGTTACCACTTTCGCTGTTGATTGAGTTATTTCCATGGAAAATGACCTCCTTTTCATTAATTGTCTTATTATTCAAAAAAGTTATTTCGATTGTTCCGTCCCGATTTACAGTAATCACTCTCGCAGTCTTTTTCAGTATGGTGAAATCAAATTCTTCCATAACAGGCTGTTTGCAAAAGAATTCTATTAGTTTTTTTGTTATTGCTTTTGAATAGTCAAGTCTGCAATGGTCGAACCGTGCTGAAGCAGCTTTAAATACAGCGCCTTTTATTGGGAGAAATTTCGGCTCCTTTTGTTCGAGCATCCTATCAATTTCTCTTTCCTGACGAATAATATCAAGGCTACTTTCATACCCTTCAACTGCTTCGTATTCATACTGCAACAATTCCGGCTGAGCAATAACAGAATTCAAAACTTCTTTTATCTTCTCATGGTAGGTTCTATCATCAAGAAAGCAGTCGATTTTACAGCGGCCTAAGCATTCCCAGCGTTCTCTTAAACCGGAATAATTTCTTCGGCGCGTCAAACGCTTTCCGCATTGACCGCAAATTGTGTTCTTTTTCAGATACACTATTTCGGGCGAATCAGCCGTTTTTTTGCACCCTTTTTGAGTCTTCATGGAATTTGCTTTCATATAAATCTCTTCTGAAATAATTGCCGGATACTCGTAATCTCCTACGTAATGCTCGTTTTCCAAAATTCTGCAAACCGCATTTTTTGTCCATGTGCTTTTGTCTTTGTAATATATAATGCGCTTTTCAGTTAATACATCGGCAATTTGCTTCATTGTTTTGCCGGATATGTACTCTGAAAAAATGTCTCGAACAATTTCAGCTTCTTCTATAACGCTGACAAATTGCAAATTTTCTATTTTATATCCGTATAGAATTGTTCTTAATCCCATTCGATTTGCTCCTTTAATCTTATTCCGCACTTTAACTCAAATTCCAACGCTGTTTTTGATGAAACGATAATTTTTGCAATCAGCTTATCAAAAACATCTCTATCAAACCACAAAAGCGCTTCGGGCATTGCCTGTAATTCTTCATGGATATTTCTTATCGCAGCAGTGCCCGTTGCCGCTTCACCCTCGGCAAATACGCTTGTAGGCACAAGGCATAGCAGCATACAAAGGGTGAGCAGGATGCTGAGTATTCGTTTTCTCATTTTGCATTACCTCCGGTTCGATATGACTTTTTGCGTTTTACGGTAAGCGCCGTGCAAACTCCGCCGCTGATGAACAGCAGTGCGAACCATAACATAAGGTTGCTGTTGTCGCCGGTCTGAGGAGACTTCGGCAGCTTCGCCGTTACGGTGTCGGCTTTGGCGATTTCCTTGGTGCCGTCTTTGCCTCTGTAATACTTATTGCAGCCGCTGCAGTACCAATACTCGATGTTGCCCTCGGAATCCTCGGTCGCCGCCTTGGCCGGGAAATGCTTTAAGTCGGTGTGGTTATTCGGATCAAGCTCACCGTAGGATTTGCCGCAGGCTTCGCATACTGCCTTATCCCTGCAGGTTTTATTACCTCCGATGTGGTTTGTAATCACCTTTCCACAGTAATCGCAGACGTGATCCTCATCTGCGTCCTCGTGGTTGGAGATTGTCTTTCCGCAGAGGTCGCAGACGTGGTCTTTGTTTGCATCTTCGTGGTTGGAAATCACTTTGCCACAGTGATCGCAGACGTGATCCTTATCCGCGTCCTCATGGTTGGAAATCACTTTGCCACAGAGGTCACAGACGTGATCCTGATTCGCATCCTCATGGTTGGAGATTATATTTCCGCAATAGTCGCAGACGTGGTCTTTGTTTGCATCTTCGTGGTTGGAAATCACTTTGCCACAGTGATCGCAGACGTGATCCTTATCCGCGTCCTCATGGTTGGAAATCACTTTGCCACAGAGGTCACAGACGTGATCCTGATTCGCATCCTCATGGTTGGAGATTATATTTCCGCAAATGTCGCATATGTGGTTTTTATCCTCATCGGTACAACTATCCGTTTCGACGCCTTCCGTACAGCCGTCTGCCGTGCATTGGCGGGTGTGTGTGCCGTCACCGTTTGATGTCCATTCGCCGAAGGTATGCCCGTCGTTGACCGTTACGCTCATTTCGGCGGTGTTGCCCGCCTTGTCGGTGACAACGATTTTCTGCCCGCCGTCTGCCGGAGAGAGAACAAAGCTGCCGTTTTCGTCAAGCGTGACCTCTGTGCCGTTTACGGTGACGGTATCCACATATTTCTCGGTGATCGTAACCGTCTGTGCTTCACAATAGGTCTTGCCGTCCTCAATGCCGGTGATAACCGGGCTTGTGCCGTCAAGCACAATGCCGTCCGAGCAAATGTAGTCCATGTTGCCCGCCGTATCGGTCAGTCTGACATAGATAATATATTCGTTATCGGGGTCAATGCCGAACGGTGCGGTGTACGCTGTGAAGGTCATGCCGTCAAGCTCCGCTTTGGTAAGCTCTTTAGCCGACAGCAGATATTCGACCGTTACCGTCTCACCGCTGTTGTCGGCTGCGGTGATCGTCACCGTTTGCGTGTCCTTAAAGAACAGACCGAAGGTGATGTTGTTGAGGAACGCTTTCCAACTGTTCTCGCTGATTTTAATTTCGCCCGTGGGCTTTTCGCTGTCTTTCCACAGCGCCTTGACTGTGATGTCAGCGGTGACGGTCACGGGGGCGTTCACCGGATACTCCGTACCGTCTATCTGCCACGCCTTGAACTGCTTTCCTTCGGGCGCAACAAACTCGCACTCCGGCAGATAATACTCGCTGCCGTGCAATACCTTCTTGGCGGGCATTGCGGTGGTGACCTCCTCTGGCAGATCCTCAGGCTCGGAGCCGCCGTTCGCGTCAAACGTGACGGTATGCTCGTTGCGCTTTTCAAACGTTGCGGTTATGGTGACGTTTTCCTCCGGCTGGGCGAAGGTATAGGTATCGTCTCCAACCGCAACGGTGGCGGGGATACCGTTAACGGACAGTGCGCTGAGCATATAGCCCTCGTCGGGGGCGATGGAGAGCATAACAAGCTCGTCCTTAAAGAACAGCGGCTTGCCGTCCTCGGCGGTTTCTGTGGCATTTACCACCGTTATACTGCCGTTTGCGCTATCCGCTATCGTCAGCGTGTAGCGCGGCGCGCCCGCAATCGTCACGGATATCTGGGCTTTTCCAAGCTCCGTCTTATCTGGATGCAGCACGATATCCGTACCAGACAGGTCAAGCGTTCCGTTCACGGTAAAGCTCTGCTCCCGCTTTGACGCCTGCTCATACGTCTCTGGTATTTCCCATATCACAGGGATATTGGTAAACATAGAGCTGTCTCTTGCCGTGAGAATCCGAACCGTCTTCGGGAGACTTTCCTCCAGATTCGCGCCGTTCGGTAGATTCAGGGCAGAGGGATTATCCCTGCGGTCAAGCGTGTTCATACGTATCTCGTTGATATACGCAGTTCTATTGTTGCCGGCGTCCATGATAACGATCTCGTGCTTTATGCCCTCGTCCATGTCCGCTTTTATCGTATAGACGCCATTCTCATCCGGCTCCAGAGGCGTACTCCCGTCCTTTACGGTGAACTCCGATTCATCAACCACGGTGAATTGCAGATCGCCCCAGTATGTACCGCTCTCGGTTTGCCCATACTTGCCGGTAAGTTCCTTGCCGGAGGGATATTCCAGCGCCACCGCCGGGTCGGCGTCTATGATGATGTTCGGCGTTGAAACGTATCTTGTCCCCACCTCGTTTGTCGCTTTCGCATAGTAGTACCAGCTTCCGTTATATTCCTCATAGGAAATCACATCGAATGTCAGGAGCGAGGTCGTGTCGAACTGCGTCCACTTGATTTTGCCCTCTGCATCCAGTGCTTTCAGCTGCTCCTGCGTGTAGCGTACCGGCGATCCGAAGTAGTAGCCGATTTTGTTTGATGTGACGCGGATATCCATAAGATAGCCTTCCTCAGTCTTTGACGGCATATCCGCGTAGCAGAAATCGCTCTCCGAGTCTGCGTGATAGCCCCAGAAGCGCCTGCTTCTGAGCCCTAACTCCAGCGTTGGCAGTTCAGTCTCCGGAATCACCTGAAGGAACGTCCGGTTCGAGTTGATGATGCCGAGGTTATAGTAATTATTCTCCCCGCGGCTTATTTTGATGTCCTCGTTATCCCAGTCGACAAAATAGGCTTCCTTCGGCAGATGATCGAACGGCAGTTCCAGTTCAGACCCGTGCGGCACGCCAAGGTGGAGGATCGTGCTGCTCGGGTCGTTTCTGTCACTCAGGATCAGGACCCGGTGCCTTCTGTACAGAGTTATCTTTGTTGTGGTGCTGTTGCCCGCATTATCCGTAGCAACGACCTCATACACAAGTCCTTCGTCATTGTTGCCGCCGTCCGGCGCGGTCAGCTGATAAGCCTGTCCGGTCTGCACGGTCTGCTCCTCACCGTTGATCGTCACAGACTTGACGCCGGAGGACACCTCCTTGTCTCTCACCGGGTCGCTGACTGTGAAGCTGATCGTACCGGGCTGCCCGTCGTCGGTGTCGTCGGCGGTATACTCCATTCCATTCGCAATTCCCTCGGTCACCGGAGGCGTGGTGTCCTTCGCCGACACAACCCCGCATACGGTGCACTTCTTTTCCTGGTTTTCCCACTCTCCGGGAATATGCTCACCGTCCGGTACAGGTCCACGCTCTAGCGGATTCCGGGCCGGGCAGCGTGTGCATCCCCAGACATGACAGCCATTCCGGTTTTTCCAGCCGTAGGTATGGTTTCCCTCGCAGGAGGTCTCCATCATTTTCACATCAAGATCAGTGATCGCCCATCCGTAGTTCTGCGTGTATGGCAGAGTCAGCAGTGACAGGTCAATCATTCCGTCGCTGTCCGGAATCAGGAAATCAGTGAGATGCATGAAGTAGCTCGGTTTCCCATCCGTTCTGAGCGCGTAACCGTTAGCCGTCAGCATGACGATCTTTCCATCCTTTGAGCCGACCTTTATCCGGTCGTTCGTCGCGATCGACGGATCCGCCACGAGCTCATCCGGTTTGTAAACAATGTCGCCGTAGCCGACAGCCGCCGCGTCCGAGCCGTTGCTGCGGTAATTGGTCGACAGATTCAGGGTAGCGTCGGTAAGGGTTATGTCCATTCCGCGGCACCAGCGGCCGCCGCCTATCGCCGCTCCGTAGTGTCCCGTCGCCGTAACAAAGCCGCCCGTCACCGTGATATCACGGGCGGGGACATACTGCCCACCGCCGATACCCGCGCCGTTGTGGCCGCCTTTAGCCGTGACCGTGCCGCCGGAGATGTAGATATCGTGGGCGGCGTTGATGCCATTCATGTCCTGCTCCGTTGTCCAGCAGCCACCGCCGATACCAGCGCCTCCCTCACCGCCTTGAGCGCTGACTGTGCCACCATAAATATAGATCTCACTGCCGCGACCCTTATAGCTGCCGCCGATGCCGGAGGCCAAGCGGCCGCCGTTGGCTTGCACCGTGCCGGAGTAGAAATACAGTTTCTCACCGCTTCCGCCCTGGCCGCCGCCGATGCCTGCGCCGCCATTGCCGCCGATGGCCGCTATGGTGCCGCCCCAGTAGTCAGGATTGCTCTGAGAGCCGAAGTGCATATTGACGCCGTGACCGAACATGTCTCCATTGTAAAGACTATCAAAAATTTCCCGAGTCGCATAGCTGCCGCCGATGCCTGCGGCCTTTTTGCCGCCTTTACACGTCACCGTAGTGCCGGTTCGCACCAACACATGCACCTGACCCTCGCTACGGTTCTTCTGGATGGCCGCGCGGCCGTCGGCGCCCTGCAGCGTGCTGTCCCTGCCGATGAAATACAGATAAGCCGAAGCCTTCTTATTTAATTCAATAGCCGGCCCCTTGGAACTGGGACTCATCTCGATATTTACGCCGTCAATAAATACGTGCGGCGCGGTTTTATCTCCCTTGATGAATATCTTCTTATCCCATGCCCATGTGTCCCTGAGCTTATCGGGAACGGACGAGTAGATATAGTAGCTCCTACTGTCCTTAATGGATATGTCCGATGTCCGGTTGTACACGTCAATGCTCACGTCGTACTTTGGTATGGTATCCATCGGCCCGTCCGCTGCCAATACTGTTGTCGGCAGCAGCGTCAGCACCATGCAGCATAGAAGCAGGATACTGAGTATTCGTTTCTTCATCTTTTGTTTCCTCCGTTCAGATATTGTGAGCGGTATTTATCTGCAAACAGGGCGACTCCCTGCTTTAAGACCTCCATCTGGGTTTGAAGATAATATTCGTCCTCGAACATGGCGTAGTGTACGCAGGCGCGGACGAAGATAAAGATCAGCGGCGTGATGACCGTATAGGGAATCCCTATTTTCGGCTCCAGCCGCTTGGCATACTCGGTATAGCGCTCGTTCACGCCCTCGAAGAATTTCTTGCCGTGCTCGATATACTTCGGGTGCGTATAGATCTGATACATCAGCCGATATTTCTTGCCGTGCTTTTTGGCCGTCCAGTAGGGGATCTCCTTCACAAATCGGACAACATCCTTGGGGTCGGTGGGTGCCATCTCCATAAAGTCGTCCTCGACCTTTTCCATACAGTAGGCGGTAGATTCAATGATCAGCTCGTCAAGGTTTTTGAAATACGAATAAAGATTTGCCTTTGTGCAGCCGCACGCATCAGCCAACGCTTTAATTCCCGTACCCGTCAGCCCGTTTTCAGCATAACATTCAAAGCACTTTTCCATCATTTCGCGTTTGCGCTCATTGTGCTGTTGCTCTGTTGTTTTCATGTTGCTTCGCTCCTTTATATGCACTGACCGTTCGGTTACGATTAGTATAGCATAGAATTGTGATAATTTCAAGAGCGGCTTGCGAAAAGATGCGAAAAAGCGGGACAGCCACTATAATTTGACTGTCCCGCCGTCCGTCATTTCACGGAGCGCTTTTTCTTTTTGCCTACAACCGTAGTGCCGGTCACAATACCGCCGCTGATGAATAGCAATGCAATCCACAGAGCCGGATTACCTGTATCTCCGGTCCCCGGAGAATTTGCTTCCTCCGCAAGCGCCTTAATCTTCTCATCCAGCGCATCGAGTTTGCCCGGAGCATCCTTGCCGAGCATAGCTTTCTCGTTCTCGGTAAGCCCCGCAACGATCTCCTTCACTCGGTCGAGCGCACTCTTGTCGCTGAGCTTGGCGTCATCCGCAGAGGGCAGCTTGCCGATCTCCTCCGCTGCCTTTTCGGCGTTGCCGATGGCAGCCAGCGCCGCCTTCACGGCTTCAAGCTTCTCTCCAAGGTTCTTGCTTTCTCCTTCGGTATAGTTGCCGCCGAAGTCACGCAGAGCGCCCTCCAAAGCCTTTTCCGCCTTTTCAAGAGGTTCCTTGTCCCGGAGCTTTACATTGTCCTTTGTAATATCCTTGACCGAAGTGATTTCATCGTCCTCGGCAGCGCCCTTTGCCGCTGCAATGCGGTCAAGGAGCGCACGTGCCGTGCCCTTCAGAGCTTCAAGAGCAGCTCTTTCCGCGTCCGTCAGGTTATCGCCGGAAAGCAGCGTGTCGGTATCGGCGATCCGCTTTTCAATGTCCGCTTTGTCGGCGCTCGTCACCTTGTCGATATCGTAGCCGTTCATGGTGTCAATCAGACGGGAGATCTCATCCGCAACCTCTGTGATGCGTTTATTCAGGTCCTTGCACTTTGCAGCCGCCTCGGTCAGCTTGTTCCACTCATCGTCGGTGGATTCGCCATCGTCAAACGCTTCTGCAATGTCGAGAATCTGCCGTTCAACAGAGGATATTGTCTCTGCGTCGCTCGATTTCACGTTTTCGTCCGTAATCGCCGCAATAGCATCGGTAATGGACGAGATCGGCTTCATATAAACCGTATACTCCGTCACATTACCTGCCTTATCCACCGCACGGATGGCATAGGTAGCATCCTTGTCGCCGAGAAGAGTGAATACATCTTCGACGGTCTCACCGTTCAGCGTGACCGATTCAGGGTTTTCATCGTCGATCGCAACCTTTTTGGTCACATAGTAGGTTTTGCCGTCATCCACGCCGACGATTTCGGGTGCGGTGGTGTCGAAGGTCGCACCGTCCGATCCGATAAAGGTTACATTTCCGGCATTGTCTTCAATACGGACATAGATAACAAACTTATCCATATCCTTTGCCTCAATGTCAAAGTCGCTGTTATCGGTCCAATCGGTGATTGCACGGACTTCATCGTCGGTAAGCACCTTATCGGACCTGAAGTACAGCACCGACTTCACGCCGGAAGCGTCATCCGTCGCCGTCAGCTTGACATTGAC
>ERZ772893.3063-NODE-3063-length-12339-cov-26.318951_pt1 | contig 12339 bp, 10 predicted proteins | sample MGYA00511482_ERZ772893 | MGnify/ENA primary metagenome ERZ772893 (study PRJEB29015, sample SAMEA2737687) | human gut metagenome | biome: human gut; feature: human-associated habitat; material: faeces | place: China | collected 2012 ...
GGGCCGCCGTCCGGCGCTGCGGCGCCGTGGAACGCTGTGCCATACGGATACACCTCCCTTCCGGCACAGTGTATGCGCGCCTGTCCGGCATTAGACGCCGGAATGGCTCTGGATCGGCAGCAAAATACAGGGGGGTGTAGGGGCGGCGAAATTTTCCTTGACAGCAGGCGCATTTGCGCCTATAATAGAACGGCTGACGGGGTGTAGCGCAGTTGGTAGCGCGCTTGGTTCGGGACCAAGAGGCCGGGGGTTCAAGTCCCCCCACTCCGACCACAAAACAGGCACGACCTCCAGTCGTGCCTGTTTTGCCCTGAAGATTTCGCCGATATTTCGGCTTTTATGAGGTATTTCGATGGTACATAACAAAAGGAAACAGGGCTTCACGCTGATGGAGATGCTCATCGTGGTGGCCATCATTGCGGTGCTGGCGGCGATTGCCATCCCCGCCATGGGCAGAAGCATCCACAAAGCCAAGGAGTCGGCAGATCTGGCCAACGTGCGGGCCTATTACGCCTATTTGCAGCAGGACTACATGTCCACAGGAACCTACCGCGACTTCGGGCTCAGCTGGGAGTACAACGTCACCGATACCATCACGTATGACGATGGCACCACGGTGAAGCTCCAGACCGGCTTCGTGGCCGTGGCCGTGCCCACGGCGGAGGCGCAGAATACCACCTCCGGCTATCAGGTCCACTACATCTGCAGCAAGGGCGATCTGACCTACACCTTCGGCGAGAAGTGAGCCGTCTGCGGAGAATCGCATCATACATATATAAAAGGAGAGTCTGTGACGCAGTGCCACAGGCTCTCTTTATGTGTGTCGGGCGGCCGGCGTCACGTCGGAACAGGCCGTTCTCCTGCGTGACCCGCCCCGTATCCACGCCGCGCCATGTGTCCGCATCCTCTCCCGCCAGCTCGTCGATGCTCCGGCCGGTGGAGAGCTGCCGGCTCTTGACATTCAAGGCATTTCGTAGTATATCTGCAGTGAAGAGTTCTCCGTTGGCGGCATTCGGCCCTGTCGTGTTCAGGTGTCCGTTTCCTCCGGTGGTGAACTCTTTTTCCGTTACTACATCGTGCAGATACAGTCTTTGATTTTGTGGGTCTCGCTGGAGCATAACTCCAACATACATTCTTTCATGTTCAGCACCCACCTCAACAGGTGCTGCCACAAGGATTCGTTCCAGCTCATGCGCATTTTTCACATTTTGGTAAACAACGACACCATTCACACAGGACAGCGCTTTTTTCTTTACAGGCCCTTGGCAAACGGCGGCAAGAGGTCTATAATACCCGCAACAGAACGGGAAAGCCGGAAAAAAGGAGGCAACCACATGTACTATCAGGTATCCCAGGAATTTTTTGAGAAGCTGCCCAACGCCTGCTTCGGTGCGGTGGCCGTGCGGGGGCTGGACAATACCCACGACATCCCCCAGCTGGAGCAGATGCTGGCGGAGAACGTGGCCGCCTGCGAAGCGTATTTTGCGGGAAAGAAGCCCAAGGAGACGGAGGATATCCTCCCCTACCGCAACGCCTTTACGGCGCTGGGCATCAACCCCAACAAGTTCCTGTGCTCCATTGAAGCGCTGCTGACCCGTATTGCCAAGGGCAAGGGCTTCCCCCACATCAACGCCGCCGTGGATCTGGGCAACGCCGTGTCCATCAAGCACCGGCTGCCCATGGGCGCCCACGATCTGGACACCATCGATGAGGGGCTGGACGTGCGCCTGGCCAAGGAGGGCGACACCTTCATCCCCTTCGGCAGTACGGAGGAGGAGACACCGGACATGGGCGAGGCGGTGTACGCCTCCGGCAGTGAGATCCGCACCCGCCGCTGGACGTGGCGGCAGTCGGAGCGGGGCAAGATCACAGAGGAGACGAAAGCCATCCTGTTCCCCATCGACGGCTTCTCCGATGTGAACGCCGATGAGGTGCAGGCCGCCGCGGACGAGCTGGCGGCGCTGCTGCACAGGTTCTTCGGGGACGGCATCGAGATCGAGGCCGGCGTTGTCACCAGGGATTCCCCACGGTTTGAGTTCTTCAAATGAGCAAAAAAATCCCCCACGGCGGTGCCGTGGGGGATTTTTTATGCGTATTTACCGGGCCAGCAGCATCTCCAGCCGCGCGCGGATGAGGGCGATGAGCCGGTCATTGTCCGGCATCTCCTTCAGCTCCGCCGGGTCGCACAGAGGCGCCAGATCCTCGGAGAGATAGCCTTCCTCGAACACGTCCAGCCCCGCCTGATAGAGACAATCGGCAAAATGCACCAGCGCATCGTTGCCGTCCAGCTCGCCCCGCTTTTTCAGGGCGCCGGACCACGCCGCCATGGTGGCCAGCGGATTGGTGGACACCTTTTCCCCCTTGCGCCAGCGGTAGAAATGGTCGGTGACGGTGCCGTGGGCTGCCTCGTACTCGAAGTTGCCGTCCGGCGACACCAGCACGCTGGTCATCATGGGCAGAGAGCCGGACGCGGCGGCGATGAGGTCGCTCATCACATCGCCGTCGTAGTTCTTGCAGGCCCAGATGATGCCGCCGGAGGAGCGGATGACCTTGGCGGCCACATCGTCGATGAGGGCGTAGCGGTAATGCAGCCCCGCCTGCTCAAAGGCGGCGCGGTACTCCTCATCGAACACCTTCTGGAACAGCAGCTTGAAGGTCTGGTCGTAGTCCTTGGAGATGGTGTCCTTGGAGGAGAACCAGACATCCTGCCGCACGTCCAGTGCGTAGGCGAAGCAGCAGCGGGCGAAGGACAGGATGGAGTCGTCCCGGTTGTGCATGGCCTGCAACACGCCGGGGCCGTTGAAGTCGTAGACCGTCTGGCGGCTCAGCTCCGCGCCGTGGTCGTCGGTGAACACCAGCTCCGCCTTGCCGGGGCCGGGGACGCGGTACTCCACGGCCTTATATACGTCGCCGTAGGCGTGGCGGGCGATGGTGATGGGCTTTTTCCAGCAGGTCACCACCGGCTTCACGCGGGAGATGAGGATGGGGGCGCGGAACACCGTGCCGTCCAGCGCCGCACGGATGGTGGCGTTGGGGGACTTCCAGAGCTGCTTGAGGCCGTACTCCTCCTGCCGCTGGTAGTTGGGGGTGATGGTGGCGCACTTCACGCCCACATGGAGGCGCTTGATGGCCTCCGCCGCCTGCCGGGTCACGGCATCCTCCGTCCTGTCCCGGTTGGGCAGGGACAGGTCGTAGTACTCGGTGTTCAGGTCTACAAAGGGCTTTATCAGCTGGTCCTTTATCATTCCCCACAGGATGTGGGTCATCTCATCGCCGTCCAGCTCGGCGATGGGGACAGGCATTTTGATCTTTTCCATCGTTACCTCCGGTTCTGCGCGGCGTAGTGGTTCATGAGGCAGCCGGTGAGCAGCAGCTCACGCTCCTCCGCGCCGGTGTTTTTCAGGTACAGGGTCAGGGGCTGCGTCTTTCCGGCATGGACGAGAACGGCGGGGAATTCCTCGTCGCCTCGCGCCACCTTTTCCCGGACAGCGGGGACGAAGATGAAATCCCCCGGCACGGCGTTGAAGGGCGCGCCATCCGCCAGCGTGAAGGGCAGCATGCCCCAGTTGACGCAGTTGGAGCGGTAGCGCTTGGTGGCGAACTCATAGCAGATGTTGGCGCAGCCGCCCAGCACCCGCTGGCAGGAGGCGGCCTGCTCCCGTGCGGAGCCGTCGCCGGGTTTATTGGCGAAGATAACGGAGCCGATGTGCATGCGTTCCAGTGCGCTCTCCGGCAGGTGCAGCGCCATCAGCACCGCTTGCAGCTCCGGCGGCACCGTACCGGCGGCACGCGCCGTCTCCAGCGCCTGCGTGGCCTTGGCGCGAGGCACATAGTCCGGGTCGCGGCGGGACAGAGCAAACTCCGCCAGCTTCAGGGGATTGGAGCGGTAGGAGGACGTCTCGCCGGAGGGGATCAGCTCGTCGGTGGTGGTGACCTCGTCCCGCAGGACGGAGGCCACCTGCATGAGAAGGTCGTCGGACAGGGCGGGAATGGCGGGCCACTCGGCAATATTGGGGCCGTACTTCAAGGGCGCGTCCGGCTGCGCCTTACCAAAGCCGAAGTAGACCCGGCGGTCGTACACCGCACGGTCGAAGCGGCGCTGCACCGGCGCGGGCGGCGTGTAGTCCACGTCGGCGGCGGAGGTGAGGACACCGTGGTTCCGCGCCGTGGCGGCGATGGAGCGGGCGTCCATCAGGATCACGCCGGCCAGCTGACCGTCGGCGGGCTTGGAGCCCTCCCGGTTGGGGAAGTTACGGGTGGTGTGGCGGATGGACAGGCCGTTGTTGGCGGGGACATCCCCCGCGCCGAAGCAGGGGCCGCAGAAGCAGGGCTTGAACAGTGCGCCGGAGGCCAGCAGGGACTGCTGGACGCCGTTTTCCATCAGCTCCAGATTCACGGGGACGGAGGGCGGATACACCGACAGGGAGAAGTAGCCGCTGCCGGTATCGTGGCCCGCCAGAATGGCGGCGGCCTCGGCGATGTTGTCGTACATGCCGCCGGCACACCCGGCGATGACGCCCTGATCCACTGTCAGCTTGCCGTCCGCCAGCTTGTCCGTCAGGTGCAGGCCGGCCTTGCCGCCGAACTGGGCGGCGGCCCGCTTCTCCACCTCCCGCAGGTGGTCGCCGGGGTCATGGAGCAGCTCGCGGAGCGTCACCGCCTCGGAGGGGTGGAACGGCAGGGCGGCCATGGGCTCCATGCGGTCAAGGTCGATGGTGATCATGCCGTCGTAGTACGCGCCGTCCTGCGGGTGCAGGGCGGTGAACGTCTCGGGGCGGCCATGGAGAGCCAGATAGTCCGCCACGGCTTCGTCCGTCTCCCAGATGGAGCTGAGGCAGGCGGTCTCCGTGGTCATCACGTCGATACCGATGCGGTAGTCCATGGGCAGGCGGGACACGGCGGGACCGGCGAACTCCAGCACCTTGTTTTTCACGAAGCCGTTTTTGTACACTGCGCCGCACAGGGCGATGGCCACGTCGTGGGGACCAACGCCGCGGGGCGGCTGGCCGGTGAGCCACACCAGAATGACCTCCGGCGCGGCGATGTCGTAGGTGTTCCGCAGCAGCTGCTTGACGATCTCGGGACCGCCCTCTCCCACACCCATGGTACCCAGCGCGCCGTAGCGCGTGTGGCTGTCGGAGCCCAGGATCATGCGGCCGCAGCCGCTCATCATCTCCCGGGCGTACTGGTGGATGACGGCCTGATTGGCGGGGACGTAGTCACCGCCGTACTTCACGGCGGCGGACAGGCCGAACACGTGGTCGTCCTCGTTGATGGTGCCGCCCACGGCGCACAGGCTGTTGTGGCAGTTGGTCAGCACGTAGGGAACGGGGAATTCCGTCATGCCGCTGGCCTTGGCGGTCTGGATGACGCCCACGTAGGTGATGTCGTGGGAGATGAGACTGTCAAAGGTCAGGTGCAGCAGGCCGTCCCCCGCCGGCTTGTCGTGGCGGCGGAGGATCTGGTAGGCCATGGTCCTGTCACGCAGGGCCGGTGCGGCAGTCTTGGCGGGCGCCGGCACCCCGTTTTGCAGGGTGACGCCGCCGTGGTGCAGCTGGATCATATGGTCACGCTCCTTTTCGGAGAATTTTTGACGTATCATTTTTGATGGGTATAGTATAGCAGATAATTTTGCGTGCGCAAGCCCTAAAATGAAAGTTAAAAAATTAATTATTGCATTTTATGTGTCGTGCCCCCTGATTTTCCCCTGTTTTTAAGAAATTTTTCCGTCATTTATGAATTTCGCGCATTTTCATCTTGCAAAACGTAAATTGGCGCGTTATAATCGCCCCAACAGGATGAAAGCCCGCGGACGCCGCAGGAGAAAGGAAAGCATTATGGTTGAGAAGGATACCGGTATTCTGGAGCGCTACACAGAACCGCTGAGCCGCCGCATTCAGGAGGAGTATGCCATCGGCCCCCAGTTCTATCAGGGTGAGGTCAAAAAGGGTCTGCGCAACAGCGACGGCACCGGCGTGCTGGTGGGCGTCACCAAGGTAGGCAGCGTGCAGGGCTACCTGCTGCAGGACGGACAGCGCATCCCTACCCCGGGCCGCCTGTACTACCGCGGCATCGAGCTTACCGACATCGTGGAGGCCCACCGCAGAGCCGGCACCTTCGGCTATGAGGAGGTGGCGTACCTGCTGGTGATGGGCTACCTGCCCACGGAGGCCGAGCTGAAGCGGTTCAAGGACATCATGAGCCAGGCCCGCAAGCTGCCGGAGGGCTTCACCGAGGGCATGATCATGCGGCACCCCAGCGGCAACATGATGAACGAGCTGGCCCGCAGCGTGCTGAGTCTGTACTCCTACGACGCCAACGCCGACGACACCTCCATCGAGAACCTGCTCCTGCAGTCGGTAAAGCTCATCGGCTGCTTCCCCTCTATCGTGGCCAACTCCTACGCGGTGAAGCGCCACTATTTCCAGGGGGACTCCCTGCACATCCATTTCCCCGTGGCGGAGCTGTCCACGGCGGAGAACTTCCTGCGGATGATCCGGCCCGATACCAACTACACCGAGGAGGAGGCCCACCTGCTGGATATGATGCTGATGGTCCACGCGGAGCACGGCGGCGGCAACAACTCCACCTTCGTCTGCCGCGCCATGTCCTCCAGCGGCACGGATACGTACAGCGCCATCGCCGGAGCCGTAGGCTCCCTGAAGGGCCCGCTCCACGGCGGCGCCAACGCCAAGGTCATGGAGATGTTCCGCTATGTCAAGGAGAATGTGGACCCCCACGACGACGGCTCCATCCGCGACTATCTGGTGAAGCTGCTGGACAAGGAGGCCGGCGACAGATCCGGCAAGCTGTACGGTCTGGGCCACGCGGTGTATACCATGTCCGACCCCCGCGCCGTGCTGCTGAAGAAATACGCCCAGCACATGGCGGAGATCAAGGGCTACGCCGAGGACTTCGCCCTTCTGCAGAAGGTGGAGGAGCTGGGCATCCCGCTGGTGCAGGAGCGCCGCGGTGACAACACCCCCATGTGCGCCAACGTGGACATGTACTCCGGCCTGGTGTACACCATGCTGGGCATTCCTCAGGACGTGTTCACGCCGCTGTTCGCCTCCGCCCGTATCGCGGGCTGGTGCGCCAACCGCATGGAGGAGCTCATCACCTGCCACCGCATCATGCGTCCGGCGTACCGCGCCGTCACCACCCACGGCCACTACATCCCCATGGCGGAGCGTCAGTCCCACCACGAGGCCGAATAAAGTGCAAAACACTCCCGACCATCGGTCGGGAGTGTTTTTTTCATCGGATCTGTCCGTCGCCGGTGACGACATATTTATAGGTACTGAGCTCGTCCAGCCCCATGGGGCCGCGGGCGTGGAGCTTCTGGGTGGAGATGCCCATCTCGCAGCCCAGGCCGAACTCCCCGCCGTCGGTGAAGCGGGTGGAGACGTTGACGTACACGGCGGCACTGTCCACCTGACGGGTGAAGCGGGCCGCAGCGGCGGCGTCCTCCGTGACGATGCAGTCGCTGTGATGGGTGGAGTGGGCGGCGATGTGGGCGATGGCATCGTCCAGACTGTCCACCACGGCCACGGCCAGAATGTAGTTCAGGAACTCGGTGTCGAAGTCGGTCTCCGATGCGGGCGTGCCGCTGATGATGGCGGCGGCGCGGCGGTCCAGCCGCAGCTCCACCGGCGGCTGTCCTGCGGCGATGCGGTCGGCCACCAGCGCCTTGTGCAGCATGGGCAGGAGCTTCTCCGCAACGGCGCTGTGGACCAGGCACACCTCCTCGGCGTTGCACACAGAGGGACGGCTGGTCTTGGCGTTGGTGATGATACGCACGGCCTTGTCCAGATCGGCGGCGGCATCCACATAGACGTGGCAGATGCCGGTGCCCGTCTCGATGCAGGGCACGGCGGCGTTCTCCACGCAGGCGCGGATGAGTCCCGCGCCGCCGCGGGGGATCAGCAGATCCACCAGCCCCCGGGCCTGCATGATATCGTTGGCGCTCTGGTGGGTGGTATCCTCCACGATGTTCACGATGTCGGCATCGCCTCCGGCGGCGGTGATGCCCGCCTTCAGCGCCGCCACGATGGCACGGCAGGAGCGGTACGCCTCCTTCCCGCTTCGGAGCATACAGACGTTGCCGCTCTTGACAGCCAGTGCCGCGGCGTCTGAGGTGACGTTGGGGCGGCTCTCGTAGATGATGGCCACCAGACCCAGAGGCACCTGCACCTTGGTGATGGTCATGCCGTTGGGGCGGGTAAACTGCGCCAGCGTGCGCCCGGTGTGATCCGGCAGCGCCGCGGCGGCGCGGACGCCGTCGGCCATAGCGCAGATGCGGCCCTCGTCCAGCCGCAGGCGGTCCAGCATCACGGCGGAAATGTGCCCCTCCGCGTCCGCCATGTCCTGCGCGTTGGCGGCCAGAATGGCGGGGGGGCTCTCCTCCCGCGCATCGGCCATCGCCAACAGCAGCCGGTTTTTCTCCTCCGCAGGCGCGGCGCTCAGCGCCGGCCACGCGGCCTTTGTCTTTTGCAGAAGCTCGATCGTGGTCATACAGCAGCCCTTCCTGTTAAAAATCTGGTGCCCGCAGGGCGGCCCGCGGCGATGTCATACAGCACCTCCGGCTTGCTGCCGTTGGCGATGACCATCTCGCAGCCCGCCTCCGTGGCGATGGTGGCGGCCCGCAGCTTGGTGATCATGCCGCCGGTGCCCAAGCCGGTGCTGCTGTCCTCCGCCAGGGTGAACAGCTCGTCGTCCACCCGCTCCACCGTGGGGATCAGGCGGGCATCGGGATGGCGGCGGGGATCCTTGTCGTACAGCCCGTCGATGTCCGACAGCAGCACCAGCAGGTCCGCGCCGATGGCAGCGGCCACGATGGCCGACAGGCTGTCGTTCTCGCCGATGGTGTTCTCCACGCCGATCTCGTCGGTGGCCACGGCGTCGTTCTCGTTGATGATGGGCAGCGCCCCCAGCTCCAGCAGGCGGGACAGCGTGTTGCGGACGTTGCGGCTGCGCTGCTCGCTTTTGATGTCCTCGCCGGTCAGCAGCAGTTGGGCCACGGTGTGGCTGTACTCCGTGAACTGCTTGTCGTAGGTATACATCAGCTCGCACTGGCCTACGGCGGCAGCCGCCTGCTTGCTGGGCATGTCCGCCGGACGGCCCGGGAGATTCAGCTTCCCCACGCCCATGCCGATGGCGCCGGAGGACACCAGAATGATCTCATGCCCCGCATTTTTCAGATCGCTCAGCACCCTGCACAGCCGCTCCATCCGCTGGATGTTCAGCCGTCCCGTGGCGTGCGCCAGCGTGGAGGTCCCCACTTTTACAACGATACGCATACCGCTGCCCCCTTCCGGCCCCTGCGGGCCTGTGTTTTTGCACATTATATTTCAACGACTTGCAAAATGCAAGAGACTCCATTTCAGGAAAGCAAAAATATGTCTTGCATTCTTCGGGAAAGTCTGGTATGATGACCGTAGTTAGAGGAATCTAACTAAATTCCAGATTGAAGGAGGCGGCGTGTATGAGCGTTGTCATATTGGGTGGAAATGAGTGCATGGAGCGCCGCTATAAGGAGCTTTGCGGCGCGTACCAGTGTCAGGCCAAGGTGCTGACCAAGCCCTCCGGCGGGCTGAAAAACAAGCTGGGACGGCCGGACCTGATGATCTTTTTCACCAATACCATGTCCCACAAGCTGGTGCAGGGCGCCCTCAGCGAGCTGAAGGGCAGCAGCACCATCATTGAGAGATGCCACACCAGCTCCCTGTCGGCGCTGCGGGGCATTCTGGAGAAATACGCGGTGCAGGAGGCGTGAGCCGCCTGTGCAAAACGGCACTGCGGAGGTTTTCCCCTCCGCGGTGTTGCTTTTTGCGGGGAATGTGCTATAATGGCCGCGAAATTATCCAAGGAGGTGCGGTAATGAAGGCATTACTCATCAACGGCAGCCCCCATCCCAAGGGCTGCACCTACACGGCGCTGGAGGAGCTGGCCCGCACGCTGGAGGCCGAGGGCATCGAAACCGAGATCGTGCAGGCCGGCGGCAGGGTCGTCTGCGGCTGTACCGGCTGCGGCGCCTGCCGCAAGCTGGGAAAGTGCGTGTACGACGATGCGGTGAACGAGACGTCTCCCAAGCTGCTGGAGGCAGACGCGCTGGTCATCGGCGCGCCGGTACACTATGCCTCCCCCGCCGGGGACGCCATCTCCTTTATGGACCGGCTGTTTTACAGCACCGGTATCCGGAACCTGACCATGAAGGTGGGCGCGGCGGTGGTGTCCTGCCGCCGCGGCGGCAACACCTCCAGCTTCGATGTGCTGAACAAGTATTTCACCATCGCCGGGATGCCCATCGCCAGCAGCCAGTACTGGAACATGGTATACGGCAGCACGCCGGAGGAGGTCCGCAAGGATCTGGAGGGCCTCCAGACCATGCGGACGCTGGGACGGAACATGGCGTTCCTCATGAAGGCCATCGCGCTGGGCAGGGCCCAGTACGGCCTGCCGGAGAGGGAAAAGCCCATCGTCACCAGCTTCCACCACGACTAAAGGAAAAAACAGGGTTGCTTTTTTTCGCCGAGAGAGTAGAATGGCGGTACGCATTCCTGAATAACGGAGGTACATATTCATGACATATCAGGAGATCCTGAACAACGCCCGCACCTGTATGGGCCCTTACTGCAAGTCCTGTCCCACCTGCAACGGCATGGCCTGCAAAAACACCATCCCCGGCCCCGGAGCCAAGGGCATCGGCACCGGCTTCATCCGCAACTATCAGAAGTGGCAGGAGCTGTGCGTCAACATGGACACCATCTGTGAGAACAAGCCCGTGGACACGTCCTACGATTTCTTCGGCAAGAAGGTCGTGCTGCCGGTGTTCGCCGCGCCGGTGGGCGCCATGCAGCTGCACTACGGCGACAAGTATGACGATCTGACGTATAACGACATTCTGGTGACCGCCTGCGCCGCCGCAGGTATCGCCGCCTTCACCGGCGACGGCATCAATCCCGCCGTCATGGAGGGCGCGGCCGAGGCTCTGAAGAAAAACAGCGGCTGCGGCGTGCCCACGGTAAAGCCCTGGAATATGGCGCTGGTGGAGGAAAAAATGGCGCTGGCCAAGGCCGCCGATCCCATCGCCATCGCCATGGACATCGACGCGGCGGGCCTGCCGTTCCTGAAAAACATGACGCCTCCCGCCGGCAGCAAGACCGTGGACGAGCTGCGGCAGATCGCGGAAAAGGCCGGTAAGCCCTTCATTCTCAAGGGCATCATGACGGTGAACGGCGCGAAAAAGGCATTGGAGGCCGGCGCCAGCGGCATCGTGGTCAGCAACCACGGCGGCCGTGTGCTGGACCAGTGCCCCGCCACGGCGGAGGTGCTGCCCGCCATCGCAGACGCTGTGGGCGGCAAAATGACCATTCTGGTGGACGGCGGCATCCGCTCCGGCATGGACGTGTTCAAGGCGCTGGCGCTGGGTGCGGACGCGGTCCTCATCGGTCGTCCCTTCGTGAACATGGTGTACGGCGGCGGCTTCGAGGGCGTGCAGGTCTACGTGGACAAGCTGAAGGCCGAGCTGGCCGACACCATGGCCATGTGCGGCGCTCACTGTCTGGCGGACATGAAGCGCTCCATGCTCTACGGCTATTGAGCCGGCACAACAACGATGAAGGACGGGAGCCTGCGGCCCCCGTCCTTTCCTGACGAGGAGTTTTTATGTATCGGGACATGACCCGCGGCGGCATCACCCGCAGCCTGCTGCTGTTCGCGCTGCCCATGATGGCGGGAAGCCTTCTCCAGCAGCTGTATAATGTAGCGGACACTCTCATCGTGGGGCGTGCGCTGGGCCGCGACGCCCTGGCAGCGGTGGGCTCCGCCTTCACGCTGATGACGTTCCTGACCTCCGTGTTTCTGGGGCTGGCCATGGGCGCAGGGGCACTGTTCTCCATCTATCTGGGCCGGAAGGACATGGCGTCTCTGCATCGGGCGGCGGCGCTGGCCCTCTGCCTCATCGGCGGAGTGACGGCGGCGGTGACGGCGCTGGTATACGTCCTGCTGGACCCCATCCTGCGGTTTTTGCAGGTGCCCGATTCGCTGTACGGCGACATGGCCGGTTATCTGCGCATCATTTTTGTAGGGCTGGCGGCCACGTTCCTCTATAACTTCTTCGCCTGCCTGCTGCGCTCGGCGGGCAACTCCGCCGCACCGCTGTGGTTTCTGGGCGGCGCGGCCCTGCTGAACGTGGGGCTGGACCTTCTGTTCGTACTGGTGCTGCGGTGGGGCGTGTCCGGCGCGGCAGCGGCCACGGTGATCGCCCAATACGCTGCGGGGCTGGGGCTGACGATCTATGCCCTGCTGCGCTGCCGCCACATGCTGCCGCGGCGGGGG
>ERZ772893.3074-NODE-3074-length-12310-cov-3.899551_pt1 | contig 12310 bp, 10 predicted proteins | sample MGYA00511482_ERZ772893 | MGnify/ENA primary metagenome ERZ772893 (study PRJEB29015, sample SAMEA2737687) | human gut metagenome | biome: human gut; feature: human-associated habitat; material: faeces | place: China | collected 2012 ...
GGAATCTCCATATGATTTTTTTCCATGATTTCTATATAATCATTTTTCGCCATAAATGATCTCCTCCGCTTTTGCAACATGACGTTCGAGATTTTTCAGGAAGATAGAATTCGGAAGGAAAGTTCCAATTTCATCATATCGGTTGTTATTCTCCACCAGCGAATCCTGTCCATAAAATACGTAAGCCATTGGAAGATTCTTTTCCAGCTCAATCATAAGATCCCACACGGCAGAATATGCTTCTGCCTCTGTCTCCTTCTCCTTTACGCTATCCGGCAGTTCACGAATGAGCAGCACACCCATATTTTTTTCAAGAATCTTTTGTTTCACATCCATGTAATCCGACTGATATTCATGGCTGTAACGGTATGCCTGTGCAAAATATATATTTTTCTGATTGCCGAGATCTTTGTATACCTCATGAAAATGCCGGTATTCTTTTTCATGAGCTGTGCCTTTGTATGCAGGAAGTAATTGCCCATTTTCATCCGTCATAATGACCGGATTTTGCTTTCCGTCTGCATCAAAACGATAGGGAATCAGAAATGAATTTCTCAACAGGTCAAACAATGTATTCTGACATATGCCCATAAGGAAGGCCGACAGGTCCCGGTTCGTATACGCATTGAACAAAGCCCGTGAAAATTCTGCCGGAGAAATTCCGGCATCCGAATCATCATTGCAAAATAAACAGTTACAAAATGTTTCCTGTAACTTTTCACATGCCCAATGATCATTTAATATTTTCTGAAACAAAACCTCTGCCTTTTCCTCTCGTGGAAAAATCGTCTGTTCCTTCATGCTTCATGCGCTTCCTTTCTTGCTTTTTTCATCTTCTATGATTATACTTTTGCATTAGGGATAAGTAAAAACTATAATTGATATGTTATAAATAACATTTTGATATGTCAGAGGGGGTTCTATCGATGAATGTAAATTTTGAATACTATCGAATTTTTTATTATGTTGCAAAATACCACAACTTTACCAAAGCCGCACATACACTCGGCAGCAGTCAGCCAAATGTGACAAGGGCCATGAACTGTCTGGAGCAGCAGATTAATACAACTTTGTTTGTACGTACCAACCGGGGCATTCAGCTTACCCCAGAAGGGGAAAAACTTTATACCCATATTTCCGCTGCAATGTCACAGATTTTTGCCGCAGAAGAGGAGTTATCGGATAGTACGGGGCTGTCACATGGAAGCATTGCGATCGGTGTCAGCGAGACCGCATTAAATATTTTTCTTTTTAATAAACTTAAAGCATTTCATATGACCTATCCCGGCATCCGCCTGAAACTGTACAATTACTCCACCCCACAGGCCATTGATGCCGTAAAAAGTGGAAAAATCGACTTTGCTATTGTTTCAACTCCAGCTTCCGTGGAATCACCACTCAGACAGATTATGCTGCAGCCTTTTCAGGAAATCCTTGTCGGTGGTACAACTTTTACCGCACTCGGCAGCCAGGAATTATCTCTCGCAGAATTAAAAAACTATCCGCTGATTTCGCTTGGACGTGAAACAACGACGTTTCAGTTTTATCATGCACTCTTTCTCTCTCACGGACTCGAACTTGCCCCTGATACCGAAACCGCCACGACCGATCAGATTCTCCCTCTTGTCAAATGTGAGCTGGGCCTGGCTTTTCTTCCAGAAGCAATGGCACATGATTCTATTCAAAAAAGAGAAATTGTCCAGATATCACTAAAAGAAAACATTCCGGAAAGAAATATATGCATGCTATACGATTGCCAACATCCGCTGAACTCAGCCGCCCGACAATTCCGGAAAATGATTCTGGAAAATCATTTGTCATAGTTTATAGCTATGAACCAGCAATGTTTTTAAGTATTATACAATCTGTTCTCAAAAAAATATAATGAATGCAAAGCAATACACCACAAGTGCGAAAAAGCAATGCAAGCAAAAAGGAAACGCCAACAGTCACATTGAGAGTATGAAATTTTTTCTGTAAATTCAGATCTTCTATGATAATTGATGCGGCTTAACAGCAGTTTTCTGTTGTTAAGCTGTTGTTTATTTAATAGCAAAAATAATTCTATAGAAAATAGTCTTTAAAGACAAAAAAGGATTGATATTTTAGATGTGCATAATTTCTGTTACAAGAATTTCTATTGTATCACAGTTCTGATAATAGAAATTATACACATCTAGGATCAATCCTTTTTTCTCTTTATCCTCTTAATGCTTTCAAATCCGGACCTTTTCCTTCCAGCATATCCTTTACTCTTTTTCCTATTAAAGTTGAGTAGATAGGATGTGTCAAAACATAAAAATCCTCATCTTCTATTGCCTGAAATACACTCATTCCAATGCTATCCACCGGGATTCCGGTTGTTATTACATGTTCTGCTGTTGCCTGACCGACACGGAAGCTTTCGCTTTGATAATATGGGTCGCTTTCATCTTTGAAACGTTCCGGTCTGTGTTTTTCATAATGATGCAAATCGGTCTGTACAAATCCCGGACAGAGTACTGAGATTTTGATATTTGCATTTATTTTCTGCAAATCATAGCTGACACTTTCAGAAAGTGCAACTGCTGCATGCTTGGTGGTATGATATGCCGGCATGCCATCGGAAGTAATCAGTCCTGCCACAGAGGCTGTATTGATAATATGGCATGGCGTATTCTGCTTAAGCATAATGGGAATTGCCAGATTCATAGCATACACCTGACTCATTACATTTACCTGCACAATCCAGTCCCAATCCCGCATCGGAAGTTCCCATATCACTCCCGGAATAGCTACTCCTGCATTGTTAAACAGCAAATCAATCTGACCGTATTCCTCTATTGCAATATCAATCATTTTTTTCACTTCTTCAAACAAAGTAACATCTGCCTGTAAAGCGATTGCCTCTCCTCCCATACTACAAACCATTTTCTTTGTAAGTTCCACGTCTTCCTTTTCAATGTCCACCAATATCATTTTTATTTTTCGATAGGCACATTCCTTTGCTATTTCTACACCAAAACCGTTTCCCGCACCTGTAATGACTGCAACTTTTCCTTCAAATTCTTTCATCCTTTTTTCCTTTCTCTCTTAAAAAACAAATGCTTTTCCAAATCCATCTTCTACTGCCTCTACAATTCTTCCACCACGTGCCGCATCTCCGATTACACGAACTTCTTTAAAAGCCGCTTCAAATTCCTCTACAAGACTGCGTCTTGGTGTAACTCCTAATGCCAGAATTATTGTATCTGCTTCAATCTCCACTTTTTCACCAGTTGCCACATTTATGGTCAGAACTCCCTTTTCTGTCACTGCTGCCATCTTATGTCCCGGCAAAATCTGCGGCTGGTGTGCCTGTAAACGTCCCATGATATCCATCAAAATAGAAGGATAGATTCCTGCACCAATGGTCTTTGCCATTTCCACAAGTGCCACCGGATGTCCCTCCTCTGCCATCTTTTCAGCTGTTTCACATCCGGTCAGACCGGAGCCAATAACCGCAACTTTTCCTTCCGTTGCTGCCCTTCCACTGAGAACATCCTCTGCGGTCACCACTTTTTTGCTGTCGATTCCCGGAATTGGCGGAATTATCGGTGTTGCACCACATGCCACAAAAACACCTGCCGGATTTAATTCTTTTACCATAGCAACCGTTGCTTCTGTATTCAGACGTACTTCTATATTTTCATGTTTTTTTACCTGTGTTTCCATTCCATTTTTTAGTAATGTGATTTTTTCTTTTCTCAAAGGCTTATCTGCCACATTCAAAGTACCTCCCAGCTCTCCTGCTTTTTCAAAAAGAACCACTTTGAACTCTCTGTCTGCCAGCGTCAATGCCGCCTGCATTCCTCCCGGACCGCCTCCAATAACTGCCACCGTTCTTCCGGCACCATTCTTTTCATAATCCTTATATTCCAGTTCTCTTCCCAATCTCGGGTTTACGGCACAGGAAATATGTCTTCCCGTATTCAAGGTCTTAAAACAATGCAGACAGCCAATACAGCTTCGAATCTCATCCTCTCTTCCTGTTTTTGCCTTCATACCCCAGTTCTCATCTGCCAGGTGTCCTCTTCCGATTGCTACAAAATCACAGACTCCTTCTTCTAACAGTTCCTCTGCTACGCATGGCTGTTTAATATTATTTACCGCAATTACCGGTATTTTGACATTTTTCCGAATGGTGGCTGCCAAATGCTTTTTCCAGCCCTGTGGATATGAACCCGGCTCTACAATGGTCGCTCCTGTCTCATAGGTACCTGAACTTACATTGATTGCATCTACACCGTAACTTTCAATGGTTCTTGCAATTTTTACGGTATCCTCTAATTTTAATCCGCCTTCTAAAAATTCATCTGCACTAATCCGAACAGAAATCGGATAATTCGGTCCGCACATATATCGGATTCCTGTAATGATTTCTTCCAAAATCCGAATACGGTTTTTAAAACTGCCACCATATTTATCCGTTCTTTTGTTGGTATATGGTGATAAAAATTCATTAATCAGATATCCATGTGCTGCATGGATTTCCACTCCGTCAATGCCTGCTGTCTGTGCAATCACCGCTCCTTTGATAAAGGCTTTTACAATTCCTTCGCATTCTTCCGTAGTCAGTGCCCGTGGCATTTCTTTTACCACATTACACATCACTGCAGAAGGTGCTACAATCTGTTTTCCTCCCAGAAGTCTGCTGTATGTCTGTCTGCCCGGATGATGCAACTGTACAAATACCTTCGTGTCATATTTATGTAATGTATCTGCTAATCTCTGCAATCTTGGTATATCCCTTGACTCTGTTACTGCCAGCTGATTAGACGTTCCTATACCATATACGTCATCTATTCTGGTAATTTCCGTAATAATTAATCCACATCCGCCTTTTGCTCTCTCTTCATAATAGCGGATAATTTCATCACTTGCTTCTCCGGTGGATGTGGCAAGTGAAACTCCCATTGCCGGCATAACGATTCGGTTTTTCAATTCCAATTTTCCGATTCTGCCTTTTTGAAACATTTTTTCGTATTTCATTCTGATTCCTCCATATCTTTTTCTTGTCAGTGTTTCACTGCTTTGTTATAATATTAACACAATGATTTTTTTCCACAAATGTGGGCTTTGACAGATTTTATATGAATTAAACTGTGCATAATGCACAGTCTGAAAGGAGTCCTTTTTTATGCAATTCCGTCATATTATGAAATCCCTAAAAGATGACTATACCATTTCTGTCTGCTCTGAGCAGAATACAGATAAAATTAACGATATTCAGTTGTTAGATCCCCTAGCGGAGTCTTATGACCCACAGGTACTCTATGTTGCGGACAAACATGCTGTCTCTACCTGTAAAAGCTTTCCGTTACATTTAGTTGCTTCCTGCAATCCCGCAGATTTTCCTACAGAAAATAATTTTGCACTCATTCAGGAGGAAGATTTTTTTGCTGTGTTTAATACTTTACACACACTTTTTTATCAGTCTCTGCAGATTTCCAGCGATTTCTCACAATTAATTGCCATGTCCATACGGGGTGACAGTGCACAGGAAATCGTAAACGCTGCCTCCAAAAAGCTGGGAAACCCGCTCATTATTATTGATAATGGTTTCAAAGTTCTCTTTCATTCTGATATCTGGGAGATACAGGATACACTGTGGCGCGAAAATATCAGCCGCGGTTACTGCACTTATGAATTTATTACAGCAGTAAATCAAATTTCCGATTCTCTGAAAGCTCCTGACAATTCTTCCGCATATACCTTTACCTGCCCTGCTTCGCCACACAGCAAGCTTTGCAGCAAGATTTTCTGGAACGGCTCACAGATTGGTTATGCCATTATGCTGGAAGAACAGACACCTTATAACATCATTCAACAAGAGATGCTGCCCCATGTCAGCTATGTCTTAAGTGATGTTTTAAGCAAACTTCCGGCTTTTTCCGGACTTCATGGTTCCCTAAAAAGCATCCTGCTCTATCAGCTTTTAGACCAACAGCCACAGGAAAACATTGCTATCCGCATAAAATCCTCAGGTATCACTCCACCTAAATTCATGTGCTGTCTAAGCATATCACATGATACCTTACCGGATACCAAACAATGGGAACGTTTCGCTTCGGAACAGCTTCTCAGACTTCTGCCGGATGCGTCTGTCTGCACTTATGAGCAGCGGCTGATTGCACTCGTTCCAGTAAAAGACATGTTCGGTCCATCCAAAGAAGTTCTGGTATCTCTGCAGGAGCTTCTTCCGAAGATCTCCAGAAACATTTATATCTCGCAGCCTTATGATGATATCTATATGACCCGTACCTATTATCATCAATGTACATTTTTACAGAAATTTGCTTTGCAAATGGACTTTTCCGGCAAAATTCTTTCCTATGGGGATTATCAGTTTTATGATTTGCTGGAACAGATTTCCGACAAAAGCCGTCTCTACGCCTATATACCACCTGCACTTGGGATTTTAAAGGAATACGACCGTAAAAACGGTACTTCACTTTTTGAGACTCTGGAAACCTATATCCATTGCCAGTACAATGCCACCAAAACAGCTTCTGCTCTGTTTATCCACCGCAACAGTCTCTCTTACCGGATGGAAAAAATAGAAGAGCTGACCCGTATCGATTACAACGATACGAATCAGCTCTTTCACCTGGCTGTTGGTTTTTATATGGAACATTACTTATCTAATTCTTAGGCGGGATAGGAACCAGCTCTATCTCTTCTTCACCCTCGCATTCTTCCGCTACGACGACATTGTCCAACATTCCTGCAAACAGCGGAAGATATTCCTTGGGTATATCCTTTGCTGCTTCAAACATCTGTTTAAAATGATTTCTGTATATGTATTCTGAATAATCTGCATATACTTTTTTTCCATATCCTGTATAATTACTTCCTTACGGTTATTTGCTGCATGATATTTCTGTAATAACCCTTTACTTTCCAATTTATTTACCAATTTTGAAAAATTACTGGTTGTGATGCCCAATTTAGCTGCAAGCTGCTTCATATTCAGATGCAATTCTTCATTCTCCAGCAAATATTCAATAATCTGTATCTGTGCATAGGAAATCGGAATATCCGTCCCCATGAACTCTTCCTTTTTGTAAACAGCCGCATATACATTACAGTACTTTATCAACTGTTCCACAATATCCCGATATTCTCCCATCCACTCAAGCTTCATGTCTGTATCCTTCCTTTCCTATACCTCTTCCAAGTATACCAACATTTCTGCCCGTGAACAAGACACAGTTTTTCTTATACGTTTACCATATTCCAGAACATCGCCGTATTTGTAACGGTAATTAAAGTAAATAAAATCGTATTCGTAAAGGCTGCTAACCACACATTATTGGTCTTTTCAAAAAGTTTTCTTGCATACATCGCTGCCACCGCCAGACACGGAATTGTGGCAATCAGCAATATTCCGTTCAATGCCTGCATCGGCATCATGGATACACCTGTTACAAAATCCATTCCATACTGCAATGCCATCCAAAGAATCAGTCCTCCGATATTCAGACCTACTGCCATAAGATATCCGTTTTTTCTTCCTCTGGTATTCACATTCAAAGTCACAGCATTAATCAGATAATAGATAAAGAAAAACGGCAGATATCTCAATGCCACAACCAGAAATTCCGGTTTGAAGGTACGGACTGCCATCGTCCAGAATCTGAAATCCGTTCCGAATACCGCCTGTATCAAAAACAGCACCGCATACAAAATTGCCACACCAAATACTGCGGTTCCAAGGCTCGCCAATATGGTTCTGCCATTCGCTTTGATACCATAAGACTCTATAGTCATACCCTCTTTTTTCTTTGTCACGGCATAGAAAAACATTGTAACAATCAATGCTATCAATCCATTGCAAATTGCCCAATATGCAATCTGATTTGTAGTAGGCTCGTTAAAGCTTTTGCTCAACGGAAGTACATGATTTGCAAACCGGAAAATAACCGCCGTCACTATTGATACAGCTGTCGCACACAGAAAACCTACTTCTTTTTTTCTCACATATAACACAACTCCCACAACGGCTGCCACAATAGCTCCCACAGTCAATACCAGCAATCCTTTTTCCTGCTTATCCATCAGTATTGCAAAGAATACCCCCGGATACAACAAACACAAAACATATGAAATCCAATATCCTGCTTTCTGTGCTGTTGTTTTTTCCGCAACCAGAACTCCTGCTTTCTCCAATTTTGCTTCTTTTAAAAACGGTAATTTCAGCAACAATTCCATCACCGGAACTAGCAGCAAAAAGAAGCCGCACATTGCTATAAGATTTCCCAGTTCTTTGAAGAACCAGATTTGATTGTCCGCCGCCAAATCCGCCGTTGTCTGCGACTTCGCACGTACACCTTCAAACGCCTCATCATAGAACCGGATTAAATCTGCTGTTGTTTCTCTAGAAAAATGATTCCATGGATGAGTTTCACTTGGTGTATAGATAATATGTTTTCCTGTCTGTGCCTCACGAATCGGATTTCCTTCGTAGGTCAGTACCCCTGAATCCACCTCATAGAACTTTCCGGCTGTTGCCTCTTCCTTGCCCGACTTTCCAAGAAACATTTTTCCTGAAGCGGTCTCTACAAAGTTCTTTCGCAGGACCGTTCCTTCAATCTGTTTTTCCTCAGTACTTTTCTCTTCTTCTGACTTATTAAAGAAAAACTCATCATATTGTGCCGCTATCATTCCCACGGTTCTGTCTCCAAATGCCGCCATATATTCCTGTTGTGGTGCAATCGCAGAACTGTAGGAATAATCAGCACCCACGGAAACTCCGGTATATATGGAACGCACACCTGTCTGAACCGCATTCATCTCATCCATATACATTGCCGTCAATGTAGAAAATCCTCCCATGGAATGACCGCTGACTGCAAGATATGCATTTCCGCTTTCATCTTTTTTCGTATAATCCTGTCCTGCCATATAATTTGCAGCATCTATCTGTGAATAAATCCAAAAAGTCGCAAATTGTTCGCCTACTTTAATCTCATCCTTCCATCTCGAATCTCCGTGATCATACATATCCACCGCTAGCACAATATAACCTCTCCGGGACATCTCGATTGCAGATGCATCCTGCATTTCTTTTGTGTTTAAATATCCATGGGTGGTAACAATAACCGGTCTTGGTTCTTCTTCTCCCGCCCCTTTGGGCATATAAAGTAATCCGCTCAAAGTGCCGCGTTCTGTCTCAAACTCAATTTCTTTGACCTTTACCTGAAAAAAAGATGTATGAAACATACTTGCCAAAAAACTCCCCAGTACAACCAGTATTACTGCAAACAGCAACACCTTTTTTGTTTTCCTCATTGGTCTTCTCCTCCTTTTATTTCTTTTGGAAATTATTTTGTACACTTTGGATATTATCATAAAATAAAAGAAGAAACATCTTTCACACTTCACTAATTCCCGTTTCTGTATTTGTTCAGGTTACACAAAAAAGATGTACTTCAAATCGAAGTACACCCTTTTTCACTCTTAATTCTTATTATATTATAGCAAAAACTCTGTCAACAGCGTGGTGCTGACATCGATTCCCCTGTCGGTAAAATAGATTCTGCCTTCCTTCTGTTCCAGATAACCCTCGGCTGACAGCTTTTCCAACGGTTTAGCATAAGCTCCTTCTATCTCCATGCCAAACTGCTTTTTAAATTCTTCTCTGGACACTCCGTCCATCATCCGAAGTCCCAAAAACATGAATTCCTCCATCTGGGATTTCCGGCTTAAAACCTCCTCATCCATCCGTTCAAAATTACCCTTCCGGTAATCAAACAACACGTCCGTATTGTGAAAACGGGTATTCTCAAATAAAGAGCTGGCTCCTAAGCCTACATTTTCTAGCAGGGAAGCGCTTCCCAGTCCAAATCCAAGATAATTCTCTCTACGCCAGTAACCGATGTTGTGTCTGCATTCATATCCCGGCTTTGCATAGTTAGATATCTCATAACGGTACAACCCGTTTTCCGCCAAAAGTTCCTTGGTCCTCTCATACATCCGCCGTTCTTCCTCTTCACTGGGAAGATATTTCGGCTGCTCGCCTTTTGCACGAAGATAATCATCTTCTCCGTACAGCTCATAAAAGGGCGTATCCTTCTCGATAATCAGACTATAAGCGGAGATGTGTTCCGGTTTTAACCGCACCACCTGTTTCAAGGTTTTCTCATAGGATTCCAACGTCTGTCCCAGCAATCCCGACATCAAGTCCACATTGATATTCTCAAAGCCTGCCTTTCTTGCTGCATCATAGCTCTCCAAAAAATCTTCAAAGGTGTGAATCCTGCCCAGCACACGAAGCTCTGCATTATCCGCAGACTGCAATCCCAGACTAATCCGGTTTACACCGCTCATCTTATAGAGCAGCAGTTTTTCCTTGTCCACCGTTCCCGGATTACATTCCACGGTAATCTCCGCATCCTCCCTCACATGAAAATATTCTCTGGTCTGATTCATCAAATCATCAATGACCTGTGCTTTTAAGCTGGATGGAGTTCCCCCTCCGAAATAGATACTGGATACCTCATAGGCTTCACAATCGTAGGCTTGATATTTAATTTCATTTCTTCTTTTGACTTTGCCTGAATCGTTCCCTGTTCGGATTTCTTTGTTCCAACGATTCCGTTTTTTAGCAAATCTTCCATATTCTGTTTTTGTTTTTGGGATTTTTCTTCCTCCTGCTGATTTTTGATGTCCTTCATCTGTTCCATCAAGGTTTTTGATTCATCGGACAAGTCCAGCAAAACCGCCTGTTCTGATTTTGCATTCATGGTCTCCGTCTGATAAACCGCTGCTGAGGAATACGTGCGGGAACTTGCCATTCCCACATTACTACTGTCGATTATCATGGTACTCACATCCTTTCTTTTCCATGACAAAAAATGGTATCCGCCTTCCATGGCTGATAGTGTATTGTTCCACATATGATATATCGGCTTTTTCCCTCTTTTTCTAAATATATTTTATTTGCAAATTCCCATCTGCTGTATTATGATTTTACAATCAGTTGTCTTGTCAGCTGTCAAAGCACAAAAACAGAGGAGTTTATTATGTCAAAGGAACAAAATTCATTTCAAAAATTTTTAGCCAGAAAAAATATTGTTTTTTCTGCAAAACGTTACGGTATTGACGCTCTCGGTGCCATGGCACAGGGACTCTTTGCCTCTCTTTTAATCGGTACGATTCTCTCCACTTTGGGAGAACAGTTAGGATGGGAATTATTGGTTACCATCGGCGGTTATGCAAAAGCCATCGCCGGACCTGCTATGGCAGTAGCTATCGGCTACGCTTTACAGGCACCTCCGCCGGTACTTTTTTCTCTGGTTGCGGTAGGTAATGCTGCCAACACCTTGGGCGGTGCCGGAGGACCTCTGGCAGTTCTGATTGTAACCATTTTTGCCGCTGAATTTGGTAAAGCGGTTTCCAAAGAAACCAAAGTAGACATTCTGGTTACCCCGCTGGTTACCATTCTGGTGGGAGCCTTACTCTCTACCTGGTGGGCACCTGCCATCGGAAAAGCAGCAAGTGCCGTAGGTAATCTGATTATGTGGGCAACAGAATTACAACCATTTTTTATGGGAATTTTGGTATCGGTCATTGTGGGAATCGCATTGACTCTGCCTATCAGCAGTGCCGCTATCTGTGCAGCCTTAAGTCTTACCGGTCTTGCCGGAGGTGCTGCAGTTGCCGGATGTTGTGCACAGATGGTTGGATTTGCGGTTATGAGCTTTAAAGAAAACCGATGGGGTGGACTGGTGGCACAGGGTATCGGAACCAGTATGCTTCAGATGGGTAACATCGTAAAAAATCCAAAAATCTGGATTCCGCCAACCTTGGCTTCTGCCATCACCGGACCTATTGCCACCTGTATCTTCAAGTTGCAGATGAACGGTCCTGCAGTTTCCTCCGGTATGGGTACCTGCGGTTTTGTGGGACAGATTGGCGTATATACCGGATGGCTCAATGATATTGCAGCAGGAACTAAAACCGCCATCACCGGATTTGACTGGCTGGGCATGATTCTTATCTGCTTCGTTCTTCCGGCAGTTCTCAGTGTGATTTTCTGTGAGCTTTTGCGAAAAATTGGTTGGATTAAAGAAGGAGATTTGACATTAGAGTAATTTAAATGGGCATGAATTCTAAACATTTTTAGAGTTCATGCCCTTTCTATACTAGTTTCTATTCATCCCAATAATCAAATAAGCCGGTATGGATGTTTATACCAGTGCAGGCTTTACTTGACAAACTCATCATTTCTTCCATGTCAATACATCCCGGCATACTCATATCAGTTTCTATGCCAGCACATCAAATG
>ERZ772893.3086-NODE-3086-length-12276-cov-11.766549_pt1 | contig 12276 bp, 10 predicted proteins | sample MGYA00511482_ERZ772893 | MGnify/ENA primary metagenome ERZ772893 (study PRJEB29015, sample SAMEA2737687) | human gut metagenome | biome: human gut; feature: human-associated habitat; material: faeces | place: China | collected 2012 ...
TCTTCGTGGCAAGGATGATGTCAAGGTAACTCACCTTGTCCTTCATCTCCGTCACCTCCTGTTGCAGGTCATCCACCTTGGATCCCAACTCAACGATGCGTGTCCTTTGGTGTTCACACTCCTGTTCGACAAGCAGACGCTTTTGTCGTTCTTCCTTCAGATTGACTGCTAACCGTATCAGGAAGTCTGGCTCTGCCAATGCCTTCTCGATGGTCTGCTGTGTCATATAGGCACCATGCTTGCGGATAGAGGGGAGCACCTCCGATGTCACCCACTTGCGGAAACGTTTGGCTTCGGGTTTGCGACTGTCAAGGATGACATCATACAGTCCGTCTTCATTGATAAAGTTTGTAACCTGTTCTCTTCCAAGACTATCCGAGATGGGGTACTTTGAAAGTACATCATCCGAAAGTCGTTGTACCAACTTGCTGGTTTTTAGTCCAAGAACTCTTGCCACATCAGCCAAACAGAACAAGGGTTGCTCTGGTGTTCCTGTGGTTCGGACTGCTCCAAATTCCTCGTTGTTGAAAATCTGAATATCGTTCATATCTCTATGCTGTTTTGTGATTATTTCTTCTCTTCCCTTATTTCTATCTGTTCACACTTTCTTCACCCTCACCGCTGTTGGCATCATCGCCGTCAGTGCCTGTCGAGCTCCTCACGCCCTTCATGTTTTCCTGCCAACGGCTCTTGGCATCGCTGATGATGCTGCCTTTATGTACTACACGGTCGTTGGTGGCTGCCAAGAGGGCGGTAGTCTGGCTTTGGGTGTTGAGCTGCACAAGGTATTTCAGTAGTGTCTCGTTCTGTGTCGTCAGGTCGGCATAGATGCTAAGATACTGCCGCTTTCTCTGTGCATTGGGCATATAGGCATCCTTGGTGGCTTTCACGGCACACTGGTACATATTGTACAGTTCCTCCCACCGACGCTTGTCGTTGATGGTGCCTCCTGTAGGGATGATATGGTCTATGTTCGCCTTCATCTTGTCCAACTGACCGTTGATCTTGCTGCTTTCGGCAAGCCAGGCGAGGTCTATCTGTCGGTCGGCTACGTTCAAGGCTTCCACCTCAGCACGCTTGGTGAGGGCAGAGTCTATCTTCTCCGCATCATCTACTTGGTTGTAGAGGTTGATGCCGGCAAGAGTGCGGAAACCTAACTTGTTCTTCTCTGCCGCTGTCTTCTTATAGTTGTTATGTAACAGCCAATAATAGAACTCAGGGGTGAGAGAACCGCCACCTGTCTCCATCACCGTTATCTGGTTCTGCTTGGAGGAGTCGTGGTTGTAGGTCACGCTCTGGGCTGTGGCTTTGATGGTGGTTGCTACCGCCATGATGAGTATCATTGTCTTCTTCATGTCCGTTCTTCTTTTGTTTACAATCCGTCAATAGTCAAGTTTTCCTGCCACTTTCCATCGGCTGAAGGCATCTTCCAGTATCTCTTCCTTCGTCCTCGTCCGATACACCTTCTCCTTCCAATAGCCCATGCGCAGCTGCACATACCGCCATGTCTGGAAGTAGGCTTGGTTCAGATGTTTTTCTATCAGGTCCAACGAATTGTTGATATTGTCCAACACCATCAGCAGGTCGGAAGTTGAACAGGCTGCCGCTCCTGTGGCATACAACACGAGGTCGTTGACGCTATGGTAGAGTTGGCTTCCTTCGTTGTATATGTTGTCGATGGCTTTCTTGTTGATGCTGATGAGCATCGTGTCAGCCAGTTCGATGTGTTTCCGCTTGATGACCTTATCATTGAAGTCCTCCAACAGGTTCTTGTAGTCACTGATGCGGTCGCTCACCGTCTGGTAGGTGCTCTTCACGTTCAGCACCGTGCGCAACGACTGGTACATCACATCGATGATGTCGAAGGCCCGGGTGTATTTGTCCAAATCCACATTCAGTTCCTTGTATTTGCCCACCTCTTCACTGCTGTATTCATGCAGCAGTTGATTGCTGTACTCCAAAGTGCTGCGTGCCAGCAAGAGGCTGCGCTGCTTCTTGTGGTCGTTGATGTATGCTTCCACCGATACCGCATCGAATCCCCATTGCGCCAAGGCTGTATTGGGGAAGAGGGTAATCAGCAGGAGAGCTATGATGATGGTATGTCTCATTCTCCGTTCCTCCCTCAGTTTTCGTTCTCGTTATCTTCACCATTCCCTCTGTTAGGGTCTGCATTCTCTCTCCATCGCTCGTAGCACTCTTCAATGAGTGTCCTTCTGCGACCTTGGTCTGCGTCGATTGAAGGAAGAATGTCCTTCAGCACGTCAATGATGCTGCGCTTGTAGTGCATCATTTTTTCTAATGATACCAAGTCGGCGTAAATCTTGGTGATACGGCTATCTACTTCACGGGCTATCTCCAGACGGTCGCTCGACCAGAGCAGGTGTATTACATCGTCATTGTCGGCGGTCTGGGTTGCCTCGCTCTTGGCATATTCTGTGGTGATGCTGCACGACGGGAACTCCTGGGCTATCTCCGAGATACGGCTGTTCACCTGCCTCGTCTTCTCCTCGTCAGAGGCATTCGGGTCAAGGGTCAGCACATCCACCACCTGTGTGTCGGTGTATTCCGAGGTCAGCTCCCACGATATTTGCAGTATCGCACGGTGTATCTTGATGCCAAGGAAGTACTTGGGCTTCCTTGCAATGGACAGTGTCGCCTTGAAGGTGATAATGCCGTTGATGTTGGGCATGGTGGCAGTTCGGACGTAGGTGTAGCCGTTCCACGAACCGGCACCTTGCCACGTGAGATTGTAGGCTGACTTCACATCCTGCATGATGGCAGGGATGCGGTAGTAGTCATCGGTGGAGGTGGCATTGTCGTTAGCCGCCTCGCTCTTGGCATTCTGTATGTCTGCCAACTGCTGCTGCCATGTCGCCAATTCCTTCTTCAGGTTGTCTATCTTCGTCTTGTTGACATTATGTTGCTGCCGCAAGGCAGGGGCTTCCTCCACAGAGGCATTGGCTATCTGCGTGAGCAGGTTCCTGTTCTCTGTCTCCAACTGGCTTATCTGCGCCTCCAACAGGGCTATCTTGCTATTCGCCTCACGTTCCTTCTCGTCCAGTTCCGATAGGTCGAGATTATTTTCTGATACGCTTGTCCTCATGGCGCATTCCTTGCTGTGGGCATTGAGCGAACCGCCGCACTCACGGCACTTGTACTGCGTGCTGCCCTGTCCGAGGGTGACACCGTCCGAACAGGTGACGCTGATGGTCACGCTCTCCACGCCCTTCAGTTTGGCGGCATCGGTGGCTTGATAGTAACGGCGTGCGTCACTGCCGATGTAATAGACATAGCCCTCCTCGTTGTCGTTATACTCCGAGAGACGTGCCTGCAACTGACGCTTGAAGGTATTCAAGTCCATGCTGTAGGAGTCGAAGACATCCTCATACACCTCTTCCACGTTGTTCCAGCTCTTGGTAACGTGTATCTCGTAGGCGTAGGCCTTCTTGGTCTGCTTGCCGCCACGGCTGATGATGTACGACGACATCCAATAGTTCATCGTATAGGTGAAGCCGTCGCTCTGGGCGTTGAGCTGCTGCACACGGCTGCGGCTCCATCCGGCATGGTTCTCCGAGTTGGCCAGTATCTGCTCTCGCTGCGTGCTGTTAGGGTAGAAGTTGGGGTCGGAGGTGTTGATACGATACCAATGGTCACCGTTCAGAATACTGTTGTCATCGGTCGGCGGATAGTAGTCACAGAGGCTTACGCTGCCTTGGTCTCGTCGGGCAATGTACCAACGCTGTGTATAGTAGTTGCCCTGCGTCTCGCTCAGATAGTCTGTCATCCACGAGGTGATGTTGTAGTTGGAGAGGTCGAAGAGGGCTGCCACGTTGTCCTCGCCACCCACCAGACTAAGGAGTGTGCTGCCGATGCCGTTCTCTGCCTGTTCATAGAGGTCATGGTAGTTGTCATAGATGTCGATGATTTTACTCACCTTGCCATTGAAAAGGTCGTTGAAGGCACTCTGCTGCAAGAGTGCGCCTGATGCCCCGTTGATACCTGCCGTCGCCAACGATGCTCCCATATTGTAAAGCGTCTCGATGTCGGCGGTGAGGTTCTCCACGGTGAAGTTGCCGGGCACACTGGCGATGTCATCCAACAGCTGCTGCCAATCTACATTGCCTATCTCCGAGAGTTTGAGGATGGCGGCTATCTCTTGGTTGATTTCCAAGAACTGAATGTCGGCAAAGGTCAAGCTACTGTTGGTCACGACACTCTCAAACTGCATACACAGCGACTTTGTGTCGGCGCATATCTTCATCAGGTAACTGCCCCAGTAGAGGGCGGTCTGCGGACTTTTCAGCATCATTCCTGCCACCGTCCATATCTTGGGCATAATCTTGTTCGCCACCATATTGTGGATGCGGCGGTAATAGTAGTTCTCCGTGCTACTGCTCCAAATGCCGAGGTCGGTGAATGCCTTGCGCTCCAAGAACTTGGCAGCGAAGATGCCGGCAGTGGCAACCTCTGCGGCATTGTAGTGCTTCAAGATTTCGCCCACCTGCTCGTTATAATAGCTCTCTGCCATAGCTCCAGCACCGAATGCGGCAGCCATGGCGGCAACGATCTGCTTGTCGTAGTTCACGCTGTAATACTGCGCATGAACCCTTCCCACGACAAGTGTAAGACACATATATATTATAATAAGGTATAAACGTCTCATTGCTTCACTACTTTACGTTTTTACTACTTTCAGTTTCTACTATTCCACTACTTTACTACTTGTAGTATTTACTATTGGTAGTATTCACTACTAATCGTATTTACTACTAATCGTAAATACTACCCAGCCACCGTTCCCGAAAGTTTTGCTTTCGGGCATCTGGGCTTTACGTCTATTCCGGGATTTCCGTTTCCATCAATCAGCCCCCGTGCTCGCCGTGTCAGCGGCGAGTGGCTCCATCGTCCGTCAAATTGAGCACATGCCCCGCCTCATTGACCTTCTGCGCAAATGCCAACGACTTCCCGATGCCACTGGCATCCCAATCTCTGCAATACCGCTCGATAGCCTCCTGATGTCTGCACTTCAGTTCATGCTTATAGAGTTTCAATGCCTCCTTCTCAGCTCGCTCGGTGGTGTAGGTCATATAGCACTCGTGCGGCTCCTCCACACCATACACTCCGCTCGTCGATCCACGTCGGATAAACACCTCACGGAAGAAACTTCTTCCCTCCTTGTTATCCAAGCGGTTGACAGTGAATATCTTCTTGCAATCCACATCCGTCAATCCTAATATCGCCTTGATCTCGTCGAATCGCTCACGAAATTTGCTTTGGTCGAGCAGCATCACCACGTCGGAGTTGTTGATGATGGCTTCCTTCACGATGGGACTGCCGATGATGTCCTGTATCTCCTGTGTCACTACGCCCACGCTCGCCCAGAACTTTCGGGCTGTCTTGTATAGGTACTTGATGTACTCGGCCATCAGCGGCGAGGCGATGGCTTTCCATGCCTCCTCGATGACAAGGCACTTGCGGTTCTTCTTCAGGCGCATCTTCTGCAGGAACACGTCCATGATGATGAGCGTCACGATGGGGAAGAGCTGCTTGTTCTCCTTGATGGCATCCACCTCGAAGACGATGAAGGTCTCGTCGAACAAGGTGCTATCCACGTTCTCGTTGAGAATCTTGTCGTACTTGCCGCCACGGTAGAAGTTTTGGAGCATATAGGCGAAGTTGTCGCAGTCGATGGTGGTGATGTTGTTCTCGATGCAGATCTGGTCGAGACGCTCACAGGCGAACTCATAGAATGAGTCGAAGGAGAGGGTCTTCACGCTCAATGCCATGCGCCGTTCCTCCAGTCCCTTGATGAGTTTCTCCACCTTGTCGTGTATCTGCGTCAGCTCCGTGCCGCGCCGCTTCTCCATGGTGGAGAGGTTTTTTCTCAGTGTCTCCTTCTGTGAGGAAGGATAGGGCTGCACACCGTTGAAATAGAAATCGTAATACTCCGTCACCAACTGCTCCACGACACGGAACTCCAGTTCGGGTATCTGCGTCTCCGAGCCTTTCCATATCAGCAGTATCAGGTTCTTCAGGAAGTCTATCTTCTCAATGTTCAGCTCCCGCTTGCTGATGTTGAAGGGGTTCATGGTGATGGGCTTGTCCTCCGTATAGGCGATGTACTTGCCGCCCACATACTCGCAGAGTCCCTCATACGAGTTACCCGTATCGACCATGACGATGTCGGTGTTCTGCTCCCACAACTGACGCACCACGCTGTTCATGTGGAAGCCTTTTTATATTTCCTAACACGTTGAGCCACAACATTTTCTCAAAAACAACATATTCAAAACGGTACAAATATTGAACAAACGAAAATCTATAGTTCAAGGCACTCGGCAAAGAGAAAAAACTATGACAGGGGCAAAAAGCAGTTTTAAGATTATTTATGAAAATATTTTGGGCAATTTTGGCTGGTTGCTATCCAAAGAGCGCATTTTTGATGAAAAGTCCCACTTTCATCAGCCATAAAGAGTGAGACGGTCGAAAAAGAAAAAGAGGGGTAAGAGAGCCTTGTTAGTGACCTCAACATAGGGCGAAAATGGATGTCTTGTACCTCAGTTGTATCTCTGTTGGCATATATTGCTGATAGACAATGCAGGTTATTAATTCGGCGGCAAGTCATCACATGTTTAAGCTCGCATTGTATAGACCGCTCCTTGTTAGGACAAAGTGCAAACACAGTTAGATTTGTTCGCCTGACGATACTATTTTACCCAAGAATGTTGCCACAGTCCACTAATTTTGCCTAATTCGCTAATTCTATTAAAAATTTCGCCCATAACATAGTGGCTCTTCCAATAATAATATGTATATTTGCACAATAAATCTAGTCTGAATGAATATGGAATCAAACGAGAAACCCATTATCAACCGCATCAAAGTGGTCCTGGTGGAACAGAGAAGGACAAACAAATGGCTGGCAGACACTCTTGGAAAAGACTGCACTACAGTTTCAAAATGGTGTACCAATACGGCACAGCCCGGATTGGTATAAAAAATATATCGTATATTTGCGATATAAAAAATGAAAATATTATGGCATTCAGTAAAGCAGAAGAATTTGAGGAAAAAGATATTTTGGCAGCACGTTTTGCCAAGGCTCTGAGCCACCCGGCACGAATAGCAATCGTAAGATTGTTGGCTAACCACAATGCCTGTTGTTATTGTGGAGACTTGACAACGGAACTGCCAATCGCACAGTCTACCATATCACAGCATTTGAAGGTGCTGAAAGATGTAGGTCTGATAGACGGCGAGATAGCTCCACCTAAGGTTTGCTATCGTATTAACCGTGAAAACCTGCTTTTGGCAAAGAAACTGTTTTCAGAACTCTTATGATTTGATTAAGAGTTTTTTTATTGGCATAAGGTATCGTATTTTTACGATATAAAATTGGAAATATGGAACAGACATCGGCAAAAAGAGAAAAAAGAAAATCACTACTGAGAATAGCAATCCCTATCATACTATCATCCTGCCTTCAGATTTCATACGATATTACGGATATGTTCTGGGTCGGGAAATTGGGAAGCGGAGAAGTGGCGGCTGTCGGAACGGCCGGATTTTATATCAAATTGGGTTGGTCTTTGATAAGCGTGATAACCATCGGTACTATGGTATCGGTATCACACAGTATAGGGGCTGAAAAGAAGGACAGGATACAGCACTTCATATCGTGCGGAATACGCAGTACATTCGTGTTGGGGATATTCTATGCCCTGTTCGTCTTTATGCTGGCGGAGCCTCTTATATCACTTTTCAATATCGAAAGACCGGAAGTAAACACGATGGCTCAGAACTATCTGAGGATAAGCAGTATCACAGTTCTTATCATGTTTATGAACCTTTTGTTTACCGCCATTATAGACGCACACGGAAAGACACAATTCTCGTTCAGGGCGGTACTTTACGGGAATATCGTCAATATCATTCTTGACCCTCTGTTTATATTTTATTTCGGACTGGGAGTGGAAGGTGCGGCATGGGCTACGGCACTTTCACAGGGGTGTGCCATGATGTATGCGGTGTATCTTCTCAGACACAGGCTTGAACTCACCTTGAGTATAAAAGCAGTACCCCACAAGTTTCTCAGGAAAATACTTGGAATAGGTACAGCACCTGCCATGCAGCGTATTCTGTTCTCGCTTATCGGCATAGCCATCGGGCGTATCGTAAGTATATGGGGAACAGATGCAATAGCCGCACAGAAGCTGGGGCTTCAGATAGAGTCGCTCTCGTTTCTTCTTATGAACGGTCTGATGCAGGCAACCTCCATACTTATAGGGCAATATTATGGGGAAAGGAATACGGATATGATAAGGAAATGCTATCGTACAAGTATCAGGCTTGGATATTGTATCTCCATTCCTGCCACATTCATATTTTTAGCTTTCCCGGAAACCATACTGTCATTTTTCGTGAATGAGGCTGCCACCATAGAAATAGGTAGTGCCTATCTGCGTATAGTCGGCTTCTCACAGCTGTTTGCCACACTTGAAATACTTACTTCGGGAGCTTATACCGGACAGGGGCTTACCAAATATCCGGCAACCGTGAGCATCGTGTTCACCACAATGAGGATACCTCTTGCCCTTCTGCTTGGCAAAAGTCTGGGAATGGGAATAGAGGGTGTCTGGTGGAGCATATCGCTTACCAGCGTGATAAAGGGCATTGTACTTTATCTATTATATAGAAAAAGGGAAAAGGAACTTGAAAAATCAAACATACAATATAGCAGTATATGAATACACAGGATTTTTGCTTTATACTTAAACAGAACAGCCATCTGCTTAGAGAGGGGTGTTTCGGACTTGAAAAGGAAAATGTCAGGGTCAATCAGGACGGTACGCTTGCCCTGACTCCACACCCGGCAGTATTTGGCGACAAGGGGAAGCACCCTTATATAACCACCGACTTTTCAGAGAGTCAGGTGGAAATGATAACTCCGCCGCTGCCAAGTGTAGGAGAGGCTTTGGGATTTATGGAAACGCTGCACGATGTGGTGACGGAGAATATCGGCGATGAGCTTCTCTGGCCTCAGAGCCTTCCTCCTGTATTGAAGGAGAATCAGGAGATACCCATTGCACATTATTCGGGAGAGTTCAAGGACAAGGAGTATTACCGTCAGAAACTTGCCGGAACCTACGGAAAGGAAAGGCAGCTTATTTCGGGAATACACTTCAATTTCTCTTTCTCGGAAAAACTGATGGACGTTCTGCTGAAAAGCGGTGTGTGCGGCAGCTCTATGGAGGAGGTCAGGGAAACAGTATATTTCCGTGTGGTGAGGAACTTTCTCAAATACCGCTGGCTTTTTATCTGGCTGTACGGTGAATCTCCGCTTGCGGAAGAAACCCTGAATGTGATTTCGCTTAAAACGGGAGAAAAGCAGCCCATGAAGTGTGGGGTAAGCCTCAGTCTGAGGACAAGTCCGTTGGGGTATCGTAACCGTGAGGAATTCTTCATCGATTATTCCTCACTTGAAGCCTATAATATGTCTATTGACAAACTGATAAGGGAAAACCGTATTGACGGACCTCACGAGCTTTATCTTCCGGTTCGTATCAAGTTTCTGGAAAAGGATAATGGTTCTCCTTCCTACATTGAGGTACGAATTGTGGATCTTGACCCGTTTACAAAATCGGGGGTATGCGCAAGTGCCATTTATTTTTCTCACCTTCTGCTTGTCTATTCTCTGCTGAAGGAGGAGAACGGAAGTCTTACGGAGGAAGAACTGCAAAGGGCTACCTGTAATCAGGATATGGCTTCATGCTATGGAAGAGACGAAAAGAAGGAGTTGAAATGCTGCTCGACCACTGTACAGCAGAAAGCTACTTCTATTTTAGAAGATATGGAGAGGATTCTTTCAGAATATGGGGTGCTTGACAATGAAACCTACCGTCAGGAGATGCAGCACAATCTGTATCTTGTACAGAATCCTGAGAAGCGTATAGGCATGGTGCTGTATGAGAACATAAACAGGGTGGGGTTTGTACCGTTCCATCTGGAGAAGGCAAGACAGTATAGGGAAGCCACCATAAGCGGAGGTTACAGATTTCATGGACTGGAGGATATGGAAATGTCCACACAGCTTCTGCTGAAGGCTGCAATACTTAAAGGGGTAGGTTTTGAAATACTTGACCGTAAGGAAAACTTCATACGTCTGTTTGACGGTAAAAAGGAGGAATATGTGATGCAGGCAACCAAGACCTCTTTGGACTCATACGTGTCTGTATTGATGATGGAAAATAAGGTGGTAACGAAGAAGGTGCTGGAACGTGCCGGAATAAGCGTGCCGGGCGGTTATGAATACACGTCACCGGAGGCAGGTATGGCAGACTACCGTATGTATGCAGGGAAACCTGTGGTAATCAAGCCTAAGTCCACCAATTTCGGATTGGGTATAACCATACTGAAGCATAACTATGATGAAACGGACTTCAAGGCAGCCTTGCAGATAGCCTTTGAGCATGACAACACGGTGCTTATAGAGAAGTTCATACCGGGAAGGGAGTTCAGGATATTCATCATCAATGATGAAGTGGTAGGTATCCTTCACCGTGTTCCGGCAAACGTGACGGGTGACGGTGTTCTGAATATCGGACAACTGATAGACAGGAAGAATGAAGATCCGCTCAGAGGTAAAGGATATCGCACCCCTTTGGAGAAAATTAGAAAGGGGCGTGAGGAGGAAATGTTTCTGAAGCAGCAGGGAATGGATTTCAACACTGTACCCAAAGAGGGGGAAGTGGTCTATCTTCGTGAGAACTCCAATATCAGTACGGGAGGAGACAGCATAGATTTTACAGACGATATAGACGACTCGTACAAGGCTATTGCTGTGGAAGCTGCCAAAGCTCTGAACGTGAAGATTACCGGGCTGGATATGATGATACAGGATATTCATGCTCCTGCCACACCGGATAACTATGCGATCATTGAAATGAACTTCAATCCTGCCATACATATACACTGTTATCCGTTCAAGGGCAAGAACAGACACCTGAACCATAAGATGATCAGGGCTTTGGGATTTTAAAGACAGTGCAGACAATAAAAAGGATATAACCTATCCTTTTTATTATAGGTTAAACCAACGTATATTTACGATTTAAAATATATATAATCACATGGAACATATTACATACATCGGAGAAGTTGTTGAAAAGTTGGCGGATCATTCGTATGAAGAACTTAGTGAAGACAGGGATGAACTTTTGGAAAGTGATCCATTTAGAAAAGAAGCTATCCCTTTATATCAGGTTATAACAAATTATTTAAAAGAAAATGACGTAACATTTGTCAATATCTAACATTAGTTAAGGGAACTTTGTCTTGTCCTGACCGAAATATGGAGGTTTTTTTATCAACTTCGTCACCATGAGGGATTACGTCTACTACCCTCTGTCTGTGGCCAGAAATTAATTCTGCAGACCCTAATTGATGTTGTAATGTCACCTTTTCATCCAGTGACCTTGCCTCGGCAAATCCCCCACAATCCCTTCCAACTCCCTGTCCACCTTGGATAGTTCATCCTTGGACAAAGCATAGATGCAGTCAATCGCCAGTCGGTTGGCTGCTATTTTTCTGTGTGCGAGAATGGTCTCTTTGCCACCGATGGAGGGGCGGTTAGCATCGCTCGCCTCCAGATAGTCGTTTACTGCGTCACGCATGGTGAACTGTCTCATACCTGTCTTTGCCCAGTAGATAAGGGCATCGACAGCTGCTTTTCTTGTCTTGCTATAATCGTGTTCTGTCATAATTCTGATGTTTTGAGTTTGCTAAAAAAGTTTGATACATATCCAAATGGTGATTTCAACAAAGATGATAGCCCAACTTAGAAAAGCCAAGCCAAACATCCAGGCATAGGTGCGACCGTTGAAGTATGCACCCTCCTCGATATTGCGGATTCGTTTAAGCTCTTTCAGCTGGTGAGTGAACATGTCGTTTATCCTCTTCTCGTGCTCGTCAAGGGCTTGCTTGAAGGCAGAAATGGCGGTGCTGTTCCGCTCATCCAACAGGGCAAGTCCTTCATCGTTGATGCCAACTTTGAGGTTGCTCTGCTCTGCCTTGACAATGGCATGGCAGATTCCGTCAACGATGTTGTCCGTACTCCTGTGGGCAGCCACAAGTGCCACTTTCGCTGATTCCAACCTCCTATAGGCATTGCCCAGTTCCTCCTTTGCCTCATAGAGAGCTTTCTTGGCTGATTCAATCTCTTCCAGGGTCACTTTGATTTCTTCCTTGCCACTCTCGATGTTCTCGTCCTCCTGCATC
>ERZ772893.3087-NODE-3087-length-12272-cov-5.926741_pt1 | contig 12272 bp, 11 predicted proteins | sample MGYA00511482_ERZ772893 | MGnify/ENA primary metagenome ERZ772893 (study PRJEB29015, sample SAMEA2737687) | human gut metagenome | biome: human gut; feature: human-associated habitat; material: faeces | place: China | collected 2012 ...
GGTTCTGAGGGGGGAAGAGGGCAGTAATGCCCTTGACCTACCCGATCGTCCCAGCGACCTGGAGCAGCGCGACGGGCGGGGAATACGCACCGGGAACGAGATCGCCAAACTCCATGCCGACAACAAGGTGGACGTGATATTATACGCCGTCGAGAAGTCGCTCGACGCCTACAAGTTCGGGCTGTTGCACAACAAGCAACTGTTCATCCGCCAGCTCAAGACCAACAACATGGGAAGCCGTACCATCGACGAGGGGGCCATCGACGAGAAAAGCGGCATGAATTTTTCCGAGTATGTAGCCGTCCTCTCGGGAAATACAGACCTGCTGGACAAGGCCCGCCTGGAGAAGAAGATCGCCACGCTCGAAAGCGAACGCCAGGCATTCGTGCGCGGCAAATCATCGAGCCGCTACAAGCTGGAGCAGATCACGGAGAAGATAGAGAAGAACAACGACCTGATACGGCGTATCGGCAAGGATCTGGAACACTTCAAGGCCCGCGTCGAGTTCAACGAGGACGGCTCGTACCGCAATCCCGTGAAACTGAACGGGCTGGAAACCTCCGACCCCAAGCTCATCGGGAAACAGCTCAACCGTATCGCCGAAACGGCACGCACGCTCGACAGGCTCGAACCCATCGGGAGCCTCTACGGGTTCGAACTGCTCGTCCAGAGCGAAACGACCGGGAAAGACGGGCTCGACCTGGTGCAGAACCGTTTTTATGTCCGGGGTGAAGGGGATTATCTATACCAGTATAACTACGGGAATATCGCCTCCGACCCGCGACTGGCGGCGATGAACTTCATCCACGCGCTCGCGACCATCGAGCCGACACTGGAAAAATTCCGGAAAAAGAACGAGGAACTGGAGAAAGATATTCCCGTCCTGCGGGAAGTGGTGGAAAGTTCCTGGCGCAAGGAGCCCGAACTGACGGCCCTGAAAACTGACCTGACGGAAATAGACCGCAGGATACAGCAAAGCCTCAAACCGATAGAAGAGAGCGAGGGAAAGGAGGCGGAGGAGGATAACGACGTGTGCCGGGAACGGCATGACACGGCGGAAGAGCTCCCGAAGGAAGACAACACGGCGGCCCGTATTCCTTCCCGGCTGCGGCAGATTGCCGACGCCTCCGGGGGGCGCATCGTGATCGCGGGCGTGGGCAGCCCGCCGGAGAACGGCCCCGCAAAGAAAGGGATTAAGATGTAAGCGAAAAGCCGACGGAAGTACAGATTTCCGTCGGCTTTTTTCATATGCCCATGAGCGTTGTTGTCACACTTCCTGCAAGAGTGTTTGCAGCTCCTCCTGCGTGGGAAGATAGGTCATGTACTGGGCGGCGAAGACCTGCTTTTCATCTTCGGGCAGCGTATAACGGACGACCGCGTCGTTTTTCTCCGCGCAGAGGACGATACCCACCGGAGGGTTATCCCCGGGATTCATCAACTCACGGGTGTAGTAATTGACATACATCTGCATCTGCCCCAAATCCTGATGGGTCAGCTCCCCGGATTTAAGGTCTATTAAAACGAAACAGCGGGCCAGGTAATTGTAAAAGACCAGGTCGATGTAGAAATGCTTGTCGTCGAAGGAGATACGCTTCTGTCGCGCGACGAAGGCGAAGCCTTTCCCGAGTTCGAGCATCAAGCGCTGCAAGCGGCTGATGAGCAGTTGCTCCAGATCGGTTTCCAGAAAATGCTCTCCCTGGGGGATACCGAGAAACTCCAGGATATACGGGTCGCGGATGATCTCTTTGGGTTCGACACGCCCGGGTTCGGTACGGGAAATCTCCTCTTTCACGGCTTTCTTGTCTCGGCTGGCCAGCAAGCGGTCATAGAAAAGCGTGTTGATTTGGCGGTCGAGCTGCCGGACACTCCAGTTTTCCTTGACGCACTCGTGCAGGTAAAAATCACGGGCGGCATCGCCCGACACCTTGAGAAGCGTGCGGCAATGCGACCAGCTCAATTTATCACACAGCGTGTGATATTTCGGGTAGCACTGGTAAAACTGCCTCATGTACCGCAGGTTGGTGGCCGTGAACCCGTTTCCGAACTCCGCCACGAGCCGCCTGGAAAGGGTGTTGATGACAGCCTTGCCATATCCGGCACGGCCGGTTCCCTGCTGCTCGTACTCCACTATATATTTCCCTACCTGCCAGTAAGCCCTCACGAGGGTCGAATTGACATGATGTATCACCTTCGCGCGCGCTTCCTGCAAGATATGGCGCACGTTATGCAGCAGCTCTTCCTCCCCTTTGTCGGCAGGATATATTTTATCTGTTTCTTTCATTGTTCATTATTATATAGGCTTCCAAGTGCAAACATACTGATTTTACGGCAAATATCGAACGGTTGTACCGCCTTGTCGTGCCTTATTCCATGTATCTCCGCGTTTTTCCATGACGCCGGACTCTCGGGACAGGGCCTAACCGGAACCGGCAGGACGATCCTTTTTCAGCTTGCGGAAATTACTGAAGTTACGCTCGATGAACCGCAGGACGTCCGATTCCCGGTAGAAGGTCTTGTGATAGATCATCTCGTAAGGCAGCTCTCCCGAGGTGCGGTAACGCTGGAGTGTGCGCTTGCTGATATTGAGCATACGGCACAGGTCGTAATTGTCCAGAAGACGCTCCCCGTCAGGCAGGATGGAAAGCGGTTGCTCCACGTCCCCCGCGCACAGCTTCTCAATACGTTCCAGCCGTTCCGAGAGCCGCTGCATCCATCCGTCGAAATATTCCTTATCCAGAAACATGGCCTACTCCTTTGGTCGGTTTTTGCGCCGCACGGAACGCTCCTTCAGCACACGGCGGATTTCCGTGAGGGAATAATACAGCTTCCGGTTGATGGCCGAATAGGTGATCACGTGATCCGAGCGGAGGCGTTGAAGGGTACGCCCGCTGATGCCCAGGTAACGGCAGACCTGCTCGCCGTCCATCCATTCGTCGTTTATATACTCCTTATTCCATGCACGCCCCTTTTCAGGGAGAGAGGCGATTGCAGCCTCTATTTTCTCTATACGCCCGACAAGCTCGTTATAGGCTCGCGAACCGATCACTATGATTTTCATACTCCTTTGTTTTTTAGTCTGTTACAAAGGTCGGGCTTATATGGACAGCTTAAAACGAGGTCGGTACGACTTTTTTTTGATAATTTGCAGTGAACTGATTCTCAACGGTTCATGCGGTGAAGAAGGCAGTGTTTTTTACCGAAATCCGCGGCCCGTACTCGGTATTTTTATTGGCAGAAATGCGATAGCATACTGTGATTCAACGCTTAACGGTGTTCTAATCCGGACGGGGCTACAACGGAACACCCGTATCGGCTCCTTATACGGGTGCAAATACGGGCGTTCGGGAAAGTTCCTTTCGAGAGTTACGGGGGAAAACCGACCTCGGTTCTTTTGTTATATACAACGCTGATTATCAGTGCTTCTATAAGAAATAGAGTGCTTTACCGGTTCATGTTCTACTCGGAATTGCCGTTTTTCTTGTTTCGCTTCCACGTCTGCATACGTTTAAGCAGGGCCTCTTTCGCCTTGTCAAGCCACGGTGTCGGGTTGTTTCGGATTTTCATATCGCAGAATGTCCTCGAAAGGTTCATGTCGAGGTGTACGTTGAAAGCGTTGGAAATGTAGCTGGCAAGTTGCGTGAGTGGCACATTGCCGAAACAGCCTTTACTGTCGAGCAGGTAAATAAGTTCCGTCAGATCCGTCTTCGAGTCCTGCCATGTCGGACGCACGTCAGGCAATGGCAGAACCATGTTCCGGAGGTTCGTGCTCTCCAGTGATTCCAATTCGCCCATAAGATAAACCGACAACATATCGTTGGCCAGGATTTTCGCCACCTTGAAATCCGCGTTTGTCGAAAACTGCGGGTCGAGTTCATAGTAGAAGGTTTCCAGGTATTGCTCCGTGTCGGTCTGCCCGCGCAGGAAATAGAGGCTGTCCAGGTGTGTAGCGCCGCTGCGGAAATAGCGGATAAAGTCGAGGCGTTTCTGCGTGTACGCGTTGATGGCCCGAACATGGGCGTCCAGGTACTCCCGTTGTGCCTCGATACTTCCTACCGGACGGTTCATCTCGATATTGTAGAGCTTGCGGTAATAGATCAGACGGCAAAAAAGACGAGGTTTGATTTCTTTGAAGAACTTTATTTCCTCGTCATCGTTTTGAAAACGGTAGCCGATGATATATTGTTTCAAACGGTCGAACGCTTCTCCCAGGACACGTGACGCTTCAAGCGACTTTTTCAACACGTCGGTATCCCGCGATTCGATACGTTCGATACTCCGCAGGACTTCGCTGTTTAATTTTTCTATAAATGCAATCATAATCCGTCTTGTTACTTTCGCGTATAAAGTTAGCGAATCGAAAAACCGGCGGATTACGATTTTTATCTTTCTCTTCGTTTTTTTATCACGGAGCCGATTTTAATGTCAAATCCGGCTTTCCTGACGGATGGAAGTGGGATTGCTCCCCATATTCCGCTTGCAAAAGTCCGTAAAGTGGGATTGGGCGGAGAAACCGCACATGTAGGCTATTTCCTGCAACGTGTAGTGTGTCGTCCGCAGCAACTCCCCGATACGTTCGATACGGCGCTGACGCAACCACGAGGAGGCCGAGTAGCCGAAAACCCGCTGGAAACGCCGGCGGAAGGTAATCGTGCTGGAATACCCGCAAACCCCGGCGAGTTCCGTGACGTTATCCGAGGCAAGATAATTCGATTTGACACGGGAGATGAACTCGTAATCGTCCCCCAGGTGCAACAGCTCCTCGAACTCCCCGACATCGGCGGGAGTGAGATGTTCATAAGAGGCGTCGAGCATTTTCAGCATGACAGCAGCGTTACATTCAACGGGCATACCCAATGTCTTACGGGCTTCACGCAGGTAATTCTTGAACCGCAGCCGCAGCGTGTCGTGATGCGGGTAGGAACACTGGGACAGAATGGTGCAGACCGTCCGCAGTTCATCGACACAACAGTAGCCGAAATACCACGTTACAAGACGCTCGACGTAATGGACGGCATGAAACTCCTCCGAAAGCATCAGAAGAAGCAGGAACGGGGTGAAATCCTGGTATTCCCCCGTTATGGGACGGGGTGCTTCGTCAAGCAAGGAGGCAATGTCCCGCATCAGAAGAGAATCTCCCGAGTACGCTTTTATTTGTTCGGAACTGCGGGCATAATCCCGGTAACGCGATATGACCGCCGACAAAGCATTGAACTTCACGGCGTGAACGCCTTCTATAAAGGAAGGGCGAAGACTGTTGTAAATGGATAAGTCGGTTTGCATAAGTCATTTCTATAAAACGGAGCCGCATCCCCTTGTTGCCAAAGCTCCGCAAGTCGTTACTTATGAACCGCTTGGAACACGGTACGAATCCTAATTACAAATATATCGTATCCGACAATCCGGAACAAATATCAGCAGGCAAAAATGAAAATAAACCTCGTTATTTTTGATTTTTACCTGCAATAATATTATATTTGCAAACAAATAAGAGTTGTTTGACAGCATGAGAAATATAGTGTATCAAAGCACTTTACCAATTTCTTATCCGTTGCCTATTCTCATGCGAGTTTCTTTTAATCTATTTGTAGTCAATTAAATACCTTCAGACTACATCAAATATACAAAAAACGGGAAGAGTTTGGACAGAATATACAAAAAAGTGAGCATAAAATACAGAAATAAAAAAACGAGCAAGCTCTTCCGAACCCCTCGCCTCGTGTAAGAAAAGCCCAAAGGCTTTTCTTTTTTTTACTTGCATCAAATTTTTGTTACCTGAAAATCAATCTTTCTTTTTACCTCTAAAAAACAAACTTCAATTACCTATTAAATAACATTTAATGTTTAACTTTTACCTTTTTCTAATTACCTACTTTAATCTAAAACTTTTACCTATGAATTAATTCAATCTTTTTACCTCTTAACTAATTACCTATACTGAAAACTTTATATCTTTTTATTCTTTTATAAGAGCAATTTCCCAACTGCATTGCAAAGGTAATACTTTTTTCCGTGTGCGCAAACAGGAGGGGAAAGAAGTGTGTGTTTTATAACATTGTTTTAGAGATTAAGCGTCTCTTTTACACTTGTAAACAGTTAAAATGCTACCAATGTGACACACTATCCGCCGAAAGCATTACACCGGGTATAAAAAAAACAAACCACCGAAGTGCCGTAGCACCTCGATGGTTGTCCCCTTTAAACACCTTTAAACAAAATGAAATATAATAATTACTTTCTTGCTTCTGCAATGTAAGCCAAAGCTTCCTTACATTTCTCCGTAACGTAAGTCCAGTCCTCGGCAGCAACCTTATCGCTCGGGAAGAGCTTGGAACCCATACCTACGCAGAATACGCCGGCTTTAATCCAAGAAGTCAGGTTTTCCTGTGTCGGTTCCACACCGCCGGTAACCATCAGCTTAGACCACGGCATCGGAGCCAACAGGCCTTTTACGAGTTTAGTGCCCAGTACATCACCCGGGAATATCTTGCAAAGGTCGCAACCTGCTTCCTGTGCGAAACCTACTTCTGAAACGCTTCCGCATCCCGGAGTGTAAGCCACCAGACGGCGGTTGCAAATCTTAGCGATTTCGGGGTTGAACAACGGACCTACAATGAAATTTGCACCCAATTGCAGGTACAGTGCCGCAGTAGCAGGGTCTACGATAGAACCTACACCCATAGCCATTTCAGGGCATTCTTTTGCTGCGAACTTCACAACTTCTGCAAATACTTCGTGAGCAAAGTCACCGCGGTTGGTAAACTCGAATGCACGAACACCACCATCGTAACAAGCTTTCACTACTTTCTTTGCCACTTCTGCATCTTTATGGTAGAATACAGGAACCATACCGGTTGAACCAATTTTGTTCAATACGGCTATTTTATCAAATTTTGCCATTGTATTAATCAGTAATTTAATGTATGGAAATAACTCTTTTTCTGTTCTTTCAGACACGGATTAGTAGCGTGTTCTGCGTAATTATTACACTGGAATCCGTGCCTGAAAAAAATCATTAGCGTTGTACACGACCGCTTGCGTCACCGCCTGCCAGCGCTTCTACCTCCTCAACTGAAACGAGGTTGAAGTCACCGTTGATAGTGTGCTTCAAAGCGGAAGCAGCCACTGCGAATTCGAGGGCAGCGCCCTGGTTGGGCTTAGTCAGCAAACCGTGGATAATACCGCCTGAGAAAGAGTCACCGCCACCTACACGGTCGATGATCGGATTGATATCGTAACGTTTTGATTCGTAGAATTCCTCACCGTTGTAAATCATTGCTTTCCAACCGTTGTGCGTTGCCGAGAATGATTCGCGCAATGTAGAAATAACGTATTTGAAACCGAATTCCTTAGCCATAGCCTTGAAGATGCCTTTGTAGCCTTCTGCATCTGTCTTACCGCCTTCTACATCGGCATCGGGTTTGAAACCGAGGCAGAGTTCGGCGTCTTCTTCGTTGCCGATGCAAACGTCTACGTATTGCATCAACGGTTTCATGATGGACTGAGCTTTTTCCTTTGTCCAAAGTTTCTTACGGAAGTTAAGGTCTACCGATACCGTAACGCCGTGACGCTTGGCAGCTTCGCAAGCCAGACGGGTAAGTTCGGCAGCCTTGTCGGAGATAGCGGGAGTGATACCTGACCAGTGGAACCAGTCTGCACCTTCCATGATAGCGTCGAAATCGAAATCTGCTGCATCGGCTTCAGCAATTGCAGAATGGGCACGGTCGTAAATCACCTTGCTGGGACGCATAGATGCACCGGTTTCCAGATAATAGATACCTACGCGGTCGCCACCACGTGCGATCTGCTGCCTCTTGTGCATTGCTAATCTTTACACCATATTTGCGCAAAGCGTTCACTGCCGACTGACCGATTTCGTGTTTCGGCAATTTTGTTACAAAGTAAGCATCATGACCGTAGTTGGCACAGCTGACAGCAACGTTAGCCTCACCGCCGCCATATACTACATCAAAAGAATCGGACTGTACGAAACGAGTGTTGCCCGGAGTGGACAGTCTCAACATAATCTCACCTAATGTAACGACTTTCTTTCCCATAATTCTATGTTTTTATTAAATACTATGATTAAATTGTTTCTTTCAAATTATCACATCAGCTCCTATTAAAAAGCTAAACACCTGATACCATGCAGAGTAAACTAAAAGACAGCTTGTTCTTCATAGCTTTCGTGTGCGGGCACAAAGATACAACAATTTTCGTAATTACAAAAATTGTTATATATTTGTATCGAAAATATTTAGATTATTATTGTGCACGGGCACAAAAAACCATGAGTAAAACCATGAATACGCCGGAAAGAATAAGAATCAAAGACATCGCCAAGATGGCCGATGTGTCGGTAGGAACCGTAGACCGCGTCATCCACGGACGTAGCGGAGTGTCGGAAGCCAGCCGCAAACGCGTGGAAGAAATTCTGGAGAAACTGAACTACCAGCCCAATATGTACGCCAGCGCATTGGCTTCCAATAAGAAGTACGCCTTTGCCTGCCTGCTACCCCAGCACGAAACCGGAGAATATTGGACCGAAGTGGAAAGCGGCATACACGAAGCGCTGACCACCTACTCGGATTTCAACATCACCGTGAAGCTGAGGTACTACGACCCGTACGATTACCGCTCCTTCGCCCGGGAAGCCCGCAGTATCGTGGAAATGACGCCCGACGGTGTGTTGTTTGCCCCCACTGCCCCGCAGTACACCACTCCCTTTACCGATGAACTTGAAAAGCTGGATATACCTTATATATATATAGACTCGAATATCAAGGAAGCTCCCGCCCTCTCTTTCTTCGGACAGAATTCACACCAAAGCGGGTATTTTGCCGCACGTATGCTGATGCTGCTTGCCGGTGAGGATGCACAGGAAATCGTTATCTTCCGCAAGATAAACGAAGGCATTGTAGGTTCGAACCAACAGGAACGGCGGGAAATCGGTTTCCGAGAATATATGCGCGAGCATCATCCCGGCTGTCGCATCTGGGAACTGGATTTGCACGCCAAACGCGACGGTGAAGATGCACAGATGCTGGATGATTTCTTCCGCACCCATCCCACCGTAAAGAACGGCATCACATTCAACTCCAAAGCATACATCATCGGAGAGTACCTGCAAAGACACCGGAAAACAGATTTCAACCTTATGGGGTACGACCTGCTGAAACGCAATGTGGACTGCCTGAAAGAAGGAAGCATTTTCTTCCTTATCGCCCAACAGCCTACCCTGCAGGGCTTCGACGGCATTAAAGCGCTGTGCGACCACCTGATTCTGAAAAAAGAAATCGCAAGGGAGAACTTCATGCCGATTGACTTGCTGACAAAAGAAAATATAGAATTCTATTATAACAGATAAGAGTGCCGGGCAATCAGGCAATGGAACTGTAATACGACACTATCGAACGAAACCAATTAAAACATAGTATATGGAAACAAAGTACCTGAAAATCAACTCGGCCGACAACGTTGCGGTGGCTATCACAGCACTTCCGGCCGGTGAAAAACTCATAGTAGACGGCAAGGAAATCATCCTGAACGAGGATATCCCCGCCGGACATAAATTCGCGCTGAAAGATTTTGCGGAAGGCGAGAATGTAATTAAATACGGTTATCCCATAGGACACGCCCGCACCGCACGGAAACAAGGCGACTGGATAAACGAAAACAACATCAGGACCAATCTTGCCGGACTGCTGGAATATACGTACAACCCCACCGAAGTGAAACTGGACATTCCGCACAAGGACCTGACATTTAAAGGATACCGCCGCAAAAACGGCGATGTGGGAGTACGCAACGAAATATGGATTATCCCCACGGTGGGTTGCGTAAACGGCATTGTCAACCAACTGGCAGAAGGCCTGCGCCGCGAGACAGACGGCAAAGGCGTGGATGCAATCATGGCATTCCCGCACAACTACGGCTGTTCGCAACTGGGCGACGACCACGAAAACACCAAGAAAATACTGCGCGACATGGTGCTGCACCCCAATGCAGGCGCCGTGCTTGTGGTAGGTTTGGGATGCGAAAACAACCAGCCGGATGTATTCCGCGAGTTTTTGGGTGAATACGATTCCGACCGTGTAAAGTTCATGGTGACGCAAAAAGTGGGCGACGAATACGAAGAAGGTATGAAACTGCTGCGCGAACTCTACGCGAAAGCCAGCAAGGACGAACGTGTGGACGTGCCTCTGAGCGAATTGCGTGTAGGTTTGAAATGCGGCGGTTCTGACGGATTCTCCGGCATTACGGCTAATCCGCTGCTGGGCATGTTCTCCGACTTCCTCATTGCACAAGGCGGTACGAGTGTATTGACGGAAGTGCCCGAAATGTTCGGTGCGGAAACAATCCTGATGAACCGTTGCCGCAACAAAGAACTGTTTGAAGAAACCGTAAAGCTGATTAACGACTTCAAGGAATACTTCCTCTCGCATGGCGAACCGGTAGGTGAGAATCCGTCGCCGGGCAACAAGGCAGGTGGTATCTCCACACTGGAAGACAAGGCTTTGGGATGCACCCAGAAGTGCGGCAAAAGCTATGTGGAAGGTGTACTTCCTTATGGCGAACGCCTGAAAGTAAAAGGCCTGAACCTGCTTTCCGCTCCGGGAAACGACCTGGTTGCCGCCACCGCCCTGGCTTCGTGCGGATGCCACATAGTATTGTTTACAACAGGCCGCGGAACGCCGTTCGGAACGTACGTACCGACCATGAAGATTTCCACCAACTCCACCCTCGCCAAGAACAAACCGGGCTGGATTGACTTCAACGCCGGCGTTATCCTTGAAAACGAACCGATGGAAAAGACTTGCGAACGTTTCGTCGACTACATTATCCGCGTAGCAAGCGGCGAGTTTGTGAACAATGAAAAGAAAGGTTATAAAGAAATCGCCATTTTCAAGACAGGGGTGACACTGTAACGGCAAGCGCTCATAGCCCGAGTGCACGGAATTACCGTCTGATGTTGACGGGTATTCCACAATAATTCGGACAGAAGAACAAAAGAATAAAAATAGGTAATGTTACCAGAAAAATAAAATTTTTCCTTTTTTGTTCTTTTGTTCTTCTGTCCGAATATTTAGATATGACCAGAATTCCATCCGTTTTTGTATCTTTGCAGCCGATTTACTCAAAACAATCGTTCTTATAAACTCATGATAGAAAGTATGTCCGCAGATACAAATACCTCTCCCAAGCAAAAGGGCGGCTGGTGGTCGCTGAGTCCGTTGGCTGTATTTCTTTGTTTATACCTCATCACATCACTGCTTATAAATGATTTCTATAAAGTGCCGATAACGGTAGCTTTTCTGCTGTCGTCCTGCTACGCCATTGCCATTACGCGGGGACTGAAGCTGGAACAACGCATCTATCAGTTCTCCGTCGGCGCCGGTAACAAGAACATATTGCTGATGATATGGATATTTGTCCTTGCCGGAGCGTTTGCGCAAAGCGCCAAACAGATGGGAGCTATCGACGCCACTGTAAACCTGACCCTGCATATCCTGCCGGACAATCTGCTGCTGGCGGGTATTTTCATCGCCGCCTGTTTCATCTCCCTATCCATCGGTACAAGCGTGGGAACAATCGTTGCCCTGACTCCGGTAGCGGTGGGACTGGCAGAGAAAACCGGTATCGACCTGCCTTATATGACAGCCATTGTAGTGGGCGGTTCGTTCTTCGGAGACAATCTTTCCTTCATATCAGACACCACCATTGCATCTACCAAAACGCAGGATTGTGTGATGAGGGACAAGTTCAAAATAAATTTCATGATTGTAGTGCCGGCTGCACTGGTTGTACTGGGCATCTATGTAATTCAGGGACTTTCCTTATCCGCCGTTCCGCAGATATACGAGATTGAATGGATAAAGGTAATCCCCTACCTTATCGTACTGGGTACGGCAATAACCGGAGTCAATGTGATGGTGGTTTTGCTACTTGGCATCGTCTCTACGGGAATCATCGGCATTTGCACGGCAACGGGCGTCTTCGACGTCACTCCTGCCGAAAACATGAATGCAAGCACCGCTTTCTTCGATTGGTTCGGCGCTATGGGAACGGGTATCACCGGTATGGGCGAACTTATCATCATCACCCTGTTGGCAGGCGGAATGCTGGAAACAATCCGCTACAACGGCGGTATCGACTTTGTCATCACCCGCCTCACCCGCCACGTCACAGGCAAGCGGGGTGCGGAATTCAGTATAGCCGCACTGGTGAGTGTAGCCAATCTTTGCACCGCCAACAACACCATTGCCATCATCACC
>ERZ772893.3107-NODE-3107-length-12199-cov-3.354990_pt1 | contig 12199 bp, 6 predicted proteins | sample MGYA00511482_ERZ772893 | MGnify/ENA primary metagenome ERZ772893 (study PRJEB29015, sample SAMEA2737687) | human gut metagenome | biome: human gut; feature: human-associated habitat; material: faeces | place: China | collected 2012 ...
AAAGTTTCATCATCTGAATTTTTATCTCTGAGCTGCAGAAAGGTTACGCCTCCATCCAGACTCTCCTTTACCACTTCCTTAAGGCTCCGCCCATTAAGCCAGTGACGATCCGTTATTGCGTATAAGCGCATTTTCTCTTTATCGAATTTCATGTTTCACTCCTCTTTTCTACTCTTATCTATAGCAATTTACCCCAAAAGTTCTGCTGTAATTTTCTCCAGCTCATCTCTGATCTTAATGTGCTGCGGACATACTTCTTCGCACTTACCACATTTCACACATTCATTGGCAGATTTCCTGCCATGTTTGCCTGCCAGCCATTCTTCCTGGTGAACTGTGCAGTTGCTTCTTCTCTTGTCTTGCAGTTGATCCATGCTGCATTCTTTGTAAAAAGAGTCATATATTTTTTACATACTGATAATTCCCAAAACGTTTGCAATAGAACTCAGCAAAATAATGATCAGGCAAATCGGTGCAAAGTATTTGATAAATACTCTGTACAGTTTCTTTCTGCGGAATGGAGAAGACTGTTCAATTTCTTTTACCATTCCATCAATACCAACAACACGAAGAATCAGAATACAGGTTGCAAGTGCTGCCAACGGCATCATTACTGAGTTTGTCATAAAATCGAAGAAATCAAGGAAGTTCATTCCAAAGATACGAATGAAATCCAGAAGTCCATATCCCATAGAAGATGCGGTTCCAAGTACAATCATGATCACAACCATCAGACCGCAGCATTTCTTACGGCTCCAGTGAAGTTCGTCCATGAATGTGGAAACACTGGTTTCCATCAGGGAAACTGCACTTGTCAGAGCTGCAAGTAATACAAGTATGAAGAATACGATTCCTGTTGCAGTACCAAATCCCATACTTGCAAATACTTTCGGAAGTGTGATGAACATCAGAGACGGTCCTGCCTGCAGGTCATCCGGATTACCACCGGAGAATGCAAATACAGCCGGAATGATCATAAGTCCGGCGAGCATTGCGATCGCTGTATCGAAAATCTCAACCTGTGTTGTAGTCTTCTCAAGGTCAACATCTTTACCGATGTAAGAACCATATGTATACAAAATTCCCATTGCGATTGACAGAGAATAGAACATCTGTCCCATCGCTGCAACAACTGTCATTGCTGAGAAATGCTTCGGATTCGGAATCAGGAAGTATTTCACACCTTCAATCGCACCCGGTCTTGTCACAGAATAAATTGCAACGATTATCGCAAGGATAACCAGAATCGGCATCATGATCTTAGAAACACGTTCTACTCCATTCTCAACTCCTGCAAGGATAACGCAGAATACAAGAACGGCAAATACGATAAACCATACTTCCACCTGAATGGAATCTGAAATAAAACTTGTAAAATATCCATCCTGTGCAACGGTCTGCACATTTCCTTTCAAATACTCTACCAGATACTTAATAACCCATCCACCAATTGAACTATAATAAGGTACGATCAACATCGGGATCACTGCGTTGAGCCATCCACCGATCTTGAATGATTTCGTCTTACCGAAAGTCTGATATGCTCCGACAGGACTTTTTCTTGTCATTCGTCCAAGTGCTGTCTCTGACATGATCAAAACATATCCAAAAGTTACTGTCAAAATCAAATACACGAGAAGAAAGATTCCTCCACCGTACTTCGCAGCCAAATACGGGAATCTCCAGATATTTCCCAGGCCGACTGCTGAGCCTGCAACAGCAAGCACATACCCGATCTTACCCGAGAAGCTTGCTCGCTTTCCTGATTGTCCTTTGTTGCTCATAGAATTCCTCCACTCATTTAACAGCCTCCGCTGTTAGTTTCTCTTGTTTTCTTTATACATAACTTCCTTTCACAGGTCGTCATTGTTTCTATTCTACCATTCGACACAGTGAATAGCAACAAAAAGAGTCACGTTAATGCTTTAAAACATTAATTTTAAGCATTAACGTGACTCTTTCTTATAATTTCCCTTCTTTTTCCGCTTTTTCAAGCAGTTTCTCAATCCCTTTGTTCCACGCACCGATCTTTACTCCGGCATTGATCACGCGCTTACATTTTCCCATTGTCACAAATGCTTTCTGAAGCGTTTCTTCCCGAATCTCCTCAAAAGGTACCTCTGTGATCACCTCTGCCGCCAACAGTCTGGCCAACCGGTAATCCATGTCATTTTCATACAAAATACCTGCCGCAAACGGAATGTGTTCCTTCTGAAGCCGACGATAAACCGGGATTCCAGTTCCACCGGAAGAGATCACGAACACTTTTGGCTCACCCTCCGGCGCAGGAAGTTCAATACTTCCAAAAAGCGGGTCAAAATATCCATTATTGATTCCATACAATTCGCGAATGATTTCTTCTGTAAATACTTCTTCCGGACTTCCATAATGTGAAATCGTCTCGCCTTTGACACAGATGATCTTGTCCGAAATCTTCTGCGCCAGATCGATCTCATGCAGAGACATGATTACTGTAATCTTCTTCTGCCGCGCCATCCGTTCAAGAATCGACAACAATTCCAGCTTATATTTCACATCCAGAAATGAAGTTGGCTCATCTAGAACGATCACATCCGGATCCTGACAGATTGCTCTCGCCAGCAGAACGCGCTGCTTCTGTCCGTCACTGATCGCATTAAAATCACGGTTGCCGAGCTCCTGCGCATGCACCGCCTGCATCGCCTCTTCCACCAGACATTCATCTTCCTGCGTCAGAATCCCAAGTCGTCCTGTGTAAGGATAGCGTCCGGTCGCCACAATATCATGACAAGTCATCAACTCTGTCTTGATCCGATCCGTCAACACGACCGCCATCTTAGACGCAAGCTCTTTGTACGGCAGTTTCAGAAGAGAAGTATCGTCAAAAAATACATTCCCTCCAACGACTTTCAACTGTCTTGTAATACTTTTTAAAATCGTTGACTTTCCCGAACCATTCGGACCGATCAAAGTCACGATCTCCCCCTTGTTGATCCCGATATTAATATCACGGATCAGGGAGTTTCCATTATAACCTACCGACAGGTCTTTCATTTGAAAATAATAATCTGCCATCTTATTTTCTTCCTCCCTTCGGTATCATCATATAGATAACGATCGGTGCACCCAGAATAGAAGTTACCGTACTGATATTCAATTCCACCGGTGCCAGCACCATTCGTGCGATCAGGTCGCAGATCATACAGAACACAGCTCCCATAAAGAACGTTCCCGGTATGACCACAATCGGTTTTGACGTGCCAAATGCTTTCCTTGCAAGAAACGGAACTGCGATTCCCACGAAGGAAATCGGTCCCGCAAATGCTGTCACACACGCTGACAGAATACTGGAAAGCAAGATCAAAATCACGCGAAATGTCTTAATATTCACGCCCATGCTCTGCGCGTATGCTTCTCCCAGCTGATATGCACTGATCGGCTTAGATAAGAAAAATGTAAACAGCACCGCAAGTCCGACAACCACTGCTGCCACACGAATATTGCTCCAGCTCATTCCGGAAAAGCTTCCCTGTGACCATCCGTGCAAATTCACAATATCAGAATCATCTGCAAATGTCACAACAAAATCCGTGATGGCCGAACAGATATATCCGATCATGATTCCCCCAACAAGAAGAGATGCCATATGCTGCACTTTTTTCGACATCAGAAGTATAAATCCCGTCGAGATCAGTGATCCGATAAATGCTGCAAGAATCAGTGTATACGAAGAAAATCTTCCGATATATTTCAAATACACGATCATTGTAAGTGCTACGACCATTTTCGCTCCGGAAGAAATTCCGAGAACGAAAGGTCCAGCAATAGGATTAGAAAAAAATGTCTGCAGCAAAAAGCCTGAAAGAGATAATGCACCACCAAGCAGTGCCGCCATCAGAATTCTCGGAAGACGAATCTTCCATATAATATTGTACTCTGTCGCTGCTCCTTCTTTCAGAAAGAGAATACGCAGAATCTTCGGCACCGGAATATGAACATTTCCAGTATTGATATTTAGCACTGTCACAACACAAAATACTGCTGCAAGAATCAGAAATACCGCTGTGTATCTTGTACGCCGTCTGAAATTTTCCTGATGAAAACTTGTCTGCTCCATTCTTCTACTCCATCTTTTCAAGAAATGTCATCTGAGATGCATCACCGTCTGTCAGCATCAGATGCATATCTTTGATCAGCTCTCCGACGGTATCTGTTGCCTGATATAAGTTCTTTCCGGTATACCAGACATTTCCGTCTTTCACCGCCTTGAATTCGGAGAACAATTCATTCTTTGCTTCCAACTCACTGATACTATTTACCTGTCCGTCGATCGTCCCGTTGTAGATCAGATAATCTGCATCTACAGCAGTTGCATAGAATTCCTCCATCGTCAGTTTAACAGATGGTGCGTTGCTGTCCGGATTCTTCAGATCTTTGAACGCATATCTTCCACCTGCGATTTCGATCATTGACGGAATATAATCGTCAGATTTTCTCACAACAATTGAACCATCTGTACTCACATAGAAATAAGCAACCGTCTTTTCCGTGTTCTCGAAACCTTTCAGCTCTTCGATTACCTGGGCCTGCTGGTCAAAAAATGTGTCCGCTTCTTCCTCTTTATTCAGAAGTGCCCCATAAAGCTTGATCCACTCGGTTCTTCCAAGCGGATGTGACTCGTAACTCGAATAATCCACAAATACTGGAATCCCAAGATCTTCAATCATTTCCTGTACCTTCGGTGTATGAAGGATCATCGTTGATTCGATTGCCAGATCACAGTCTCCGTCAACGAGAGTCTCATAATCTGGTTCGCTGTATTTTCCCGCAAATGTCATCGCTCTAGATTCCATTGCTTCCTTTGCACTCTCTACATACCAGCCGGAAGCCTCAAGTCCGGAGAATTTCACCTTGTCAATTCCGCCAATTGCATCAAACAGAGACATGGATGCTGTCGCCGCCATATAAATATTCTCTGTCGGCTGCTGGATCACAACAATATCATCCGCTAGATTTTCCGGTTCTTCTTCACCTTCCGGAACGATCAGATACTGCTTATCTTCATGAACGTCGATCAGCTTATATCCATCCTTATAATAGTATACATCGAATTCTGTCGCGTAAGTCAGATCCATTGTAGATTCATAGGTAAGCCCTTCGATCTCCGGTGCTTTTTTTGTCTTGTCAGCTGCATCTTTGGTCTTATCCTTTGTTACATCTGTACCTGCTGAATTATTACCGCTGTTTCCACCGGAGGCTGCGGTAGAACCGCAGCCTCCGAGCAGAAGTGCAGCTGAAAGCATTAACGCTGTGATTCTGCATCTTCTTATCTTCATTCTATTTTTCTCTCCTATTTCTCTGCCGCTGCTACTGCCGCATCAAACTTCTCGTTCGTCAGCTCTTCACATCCGTAGAGAACACCGTAAACCTTGATCCACTCCTGCTTTCCAAGTTCTGTCTTTTCCTCGGAAGAACGATCAACGAGTACCGGAATTCCAAGTGTCGCAAGCTTCTCTGTCAACTCCTCAAACTGCTCCGTCTGCTCTTCCAAAGTCAACGTCTCTTCTGTATCCTTACTGTCTTTCTTGTCAGTATCTTTTGCTTCTACTTCGGTTTCTTCTGATTTCGCACCCGGAAGGATATCTCCTGTAAACAATGCAAGATTCACTTCACTCTTCACAAGGTTCTTCAACTTCAGTTTGTCCGCTGTTCCTGCATATGCAACTTCAGCATTCTTCTCACCGTCTTTTGCTTTCATCTTATCAGCAATCTCGGATACTGTACAGTCTTTGCTCTTCATTCCAACTGCTGCAACATTATCGAGAAGATCTAAGTCTTTCATCATATTCAGAATCTCATCAGACTCTGCATAAGTATGATCTGTCGGTTTTTTCACAATGATCATATCCTGCTCAAGGCCAACCGGAACTTCCACATCCTCCGGAACGATCAGATATTTCACAACATTTCCTTTGTAAAGCTCTGCTGCCAGATCCTGTTCGCTTGTGCCGTTGTTATCCGAAGCTGCGGATTCCTCGACAGAAGCATCTGACTTGCTGTCGGTATCAGATTTCTTGGTATCTGCTGACTTTGCATCCTCAGATCTGTTAATTGTGACAGATGCAACTTTTTTCTTAGAAGATTTTTCTGAGTCCGAATTATCCGCTTCTGATTTCTTATCCTCTGCTTTCTCCGGATCTCTGGCTGTATCTTTCGTCATGTCGATCTCAAGAAGTACGATTCCCTGATCATAATGATAAATCTTGAAATATTCTGCATAGTCAAGCTTTGTCTCTGACTGATATTCCAAACCTATGATTTCAGGTGCTTGTTCATCCAGCTTCTGGTTATTGCTTGTTGAAGCATCTGTTCCGTTTGCAGATGTTCCTCCATTAGCCGCTGCAAGATAAATGAAAATCGTATATTCTATCTCATGTGCGACAGACATTTTATCTGTCATTCCAATAATCTTATTGTTCTGATTCAACGCAACCGGAATAACAGCTGTCGCTGATCCGCCGCCCTTTGTTGTGTAATACTTATTTCCGTTCGCTTTCACATACTGATAATGATCACTGCTGAACACGAGTGTTGCATAAGCCTGTCCATTCTGGATCGTCACTTTATTACAAGTAATCTGAACCTTACCTGTTCCGCCTGACCAGGTAAAACGGTCCGGAGTATATACACCGTCTTTCAGTGTTGTTCCACTGTCTACATGAGAAGTAGAGCCACTTGTATCGGATTCGTATTTTGATACATTATCTGCTTTTCCGTCGTTTCCATCTGTTTTTCCTGAATTAGTTCCAGGTACAGAACCGCCTGGGAAAGCAGAATTGTTTGTTCCTGTATTACCTGTATTGTTGGAACCACCAGTAGTTCCGGAATTTCCTGTGTTTCCGTTGTTTCCTGTATTTCCGGAATCGCCTTTATTATTAGAATCTGTGGAATTAAGATCGGCAATCTTCTTCATTGTCTCTGACTGGAAAGTCAGCGTTCTGTCATACCAGATTCCTTTTTTAATGGAATAAGCTGCTACTGCAATTTCCTTATCCAACGCTTCTACCGGAACAGTATAAGTGTATTTTCCTTCTTCATTCACCTGATATGGAATCCAGGATGACTGATCTGCGCTTGCAGCCTCTTCCTTTGTTCCCATATACAGATAGCCGTAACCGGTTCCGCTTAATGTAAGCACGGCACTCATTTTTCCGTCTTTTGCTGTCAGGATACAATCCACTACTTTAAACATGGAAGAACTGGAAGTTACGTCCATACTGTAGATTCCGTTTGCTACTGTTGCTTCCGGTGTCGGAGTTGGAGTTGGCTCTGGATTAGGCATTGGATTCGGTGATGGAGTTGGTTCCGGTGATGGTTCTGGTGTTGATGTTTCTTCTGGAGTTGGGATATACATCCACAGATACATCGTATCATACCAAGTTTGCTTTTTTGATCTTCTCAAAGATACCGGAATTGTCTGTCCTGCCTGCGCCTGCGGCACTTTAAAAGTAAATGTCATTCCTCCATCTTCTGTCTTTGTTCCTTCAATTATGGAAGACTTCAGAAGGTCATCTTTAGAGCCAAGATAAAGTGCATCATAATGTGCTTTTTCTGTCTTTATTGTAATTTCAAGCTCACCATCTTTTTTCGTAACTGTTGACTTGCTGACCCTGAACATTGCGAACTCTTCGGCGTTTTCTTTTACTACCTTCACAGATTCTCCTGTTACAGAAGGAGCCTCCTGCAGTGGCGGAAGTTCCGGTTCCGGAGTATTCGTAGAATCGTTAGAATCTGTAGAAGATTCTGATTTACCTGTCTCATCTTTTATCTGTATATCCTTATTATCAGCTTTTTCGTCCGCAACCTTATCTAAGACAGTTGTACCTGGATTTTTCCCTGTGGTTTCTGTATCTTTCTCTTCTGAATTATTTTCTAAGTTGTTTTCTGAATTGTTTTCTGAGTTGTTCTCTAAATTTGGTTTTGTTTCTGCTTCGATTGAATTCTGATTATCTGATTTATCCGAAGAATTATCAACTTTCTCAGATTCCTCTGTCTGATCTTCTTTAACATTTCCTGCGTCTTCTGTCTGATTCTCATCTTGTTTCTTATCTAGATCAGCTTCTTCCACCTCAACCGTTTCCTGTAAATTTGTCTCATACTGCTGCTCATTTTCCGCCGCATATGTTCTTGTATAAGACAATGGTGAAATCATCATAGAACCTGTCAGCATAAGCGCAAGCCATCTGCTCTTATTTTTCATTTCTTTTTTTCTCCTCATAAGTCATGAATTATAAAATGCGAAAAATGGATAGAATTATCCTGACTCGAATGAATGATTGCTGGTCACACGTAATGCGAACAGTAGGAAGGGTTCTTTCGGTACAATCAATTACTCGTGATCTGGAATTCATATATTCCCCGCACCAGCGATCGGCAGGTTTCCTGACTTACAGATCTTCTATACAGAACACCTTCCCGGTCTCCCAGTGGATGTGCAGATTCTCTGCACTTATCTGTATAGGAGCGATCTTCTGAAATCTATTCGGCTCTGAAACAGTTGCCTTAAAACGATTTCTAAGAAGACCGCATTTCTGCTCACAGTGACGAGTTCGTACAGGTCTTACACCTGTTTCCCTTTTACCTGTTTCGATTAGGATATGTACTCAAACATCCCCTGATCAAACAGCACCGAACGCTATTATTTCTGACTAACTATAACATTTCATTATATTGAAGTCAACTGGCAACATCTGGTCAAAACAAAACTTAAATTGAAATAGGACTTCAGATTGCTCCAAAGTCCTTTTCTGTCTTATATGCCTGACAAATTATTTATAGTTCCTCTCCGTTTGTTCTGATTACATTCTGATACCAACAAAATGAATCTTTCTTTGAACGCGCAAGCGTTCCCGTTCCATCATCATATTTATCCACATAAATGAATCCATAGCGTTTTGCCATTTCGCCGGTAGATGCACTTACAAGATCTATACATCCCCATGGAGTATATCCTCTAAGATCAACTCCATCAGCCACAGCTTCTTTCATCTGTTCTATATGTTTTTTCAAATAATCAATACGATAGCTGTCATGAACACTTCCGTCTGCTTCTTTTACATCCTTTGCGCCAAGACCATTTTCTACTACCATAATCGGAATTTGATATCTGTCATAGATTTCATTTAATGTATATCGCAATCCTTTCGGATCAATCTGCCAGCCCCAATCACTTGCCTCTAAATAAGGATTCTTAAGTCCTGCCACAATATTTCCTTCTACTGCTTTAGCAATACCTGTTGCATTTCCGACACAGTTACTCATGTAGTAACTTAATGTATAAAAATCAACAACCCCCTCTTTTAACAGAACATCGTCATCAGGCTCTTTCTTGATCTGAATATCATTTTCTTCAAAGAAGCGTTCTGCATATGCCGGATACTCACCTCTCACCTGGATATCAGAACAGAACCAGTTTATCATGCGCATCTGTTTCTGTGCTTCAAGAATATCCTCTGGATGACAGGTGCTTGGATACATTGTGATAAAGCAGATCATATTTCCCATCTTAAATTGCGGATATTTCTCATGTGCCAATTTTACTGCTTTTGCACTTGCTACGAACTGATGATGCAATGCCTGATAACGAACTTGCGGCTCATCTTTTACTCCCATCATTGTTCCATAGTAGTCCTTGATTGTACCAAGCGACAACGTTGCCCCCATCACCATGGTACCTGCATTAATCTCATTAAATGTTAGCCAATATTTAACTTTATCCTGATATCTTTCAAAAACAGTCTCGCAGTATCTCACATAACAATCTATACATTCTCTACTTTCCCAACCATTATATTTTTCAACCAGACCATACGGCATCTCATAATGTGAAATGGTAACAAGTGGTTTAATACCATATTTCAAACATTCATCAAATACTGCATCATAAAACTCCAGCCCTTTTTCATTTGGTGTTTCCTCCAGTCCTGTCGGAAAAATTCTTGTCCATGCAATAGACATTCGGAAAGTTTTGAATCCCATTTCTGCAAATAATGCAATATCTTCTTTATAATGATGATAAAAATCTGTTGCCTCATGGCTGGGATATAATGTTCCTTCTTCAAACCCATCTGTGATTCGCTTTGGAATCGTATGTGTTCCATTTGTACATAAATCTGGAATAGCAACTCCTTTTCCATCTACATCCCATGCACCTTCATACTGATTTGCGGCTGTTGCTCCGCCCCATAAAAAATCTTTTCGAAAAGTCTTCATTCATTCTTCTCCTATTTATATCGTCTGCTCTATTCTTTCAAAAATAATGTATTAGCAATAAGAAAATACTCTTATTTTTAATAAATGAACTCCCTCAAAGGACATTGTTGTAATCTCATCTCCATTTAACCTACATTCTGAAATAAACATTCCATCTAAAAAATGTCCTTCATCTACACTTAAAAAATCTGTGTAAGGTACCTCTACCTTAGTCGACCTGATATCTAATCCACAATCTTTTACAATAACGAAAAATTCATTTTCCTCATGCTCTAGCACAAGGCATGCACCACTTCTTGTTTGCAGAAATCTGGATTCATAAAAAATATTGAAATCATAAGAAACAAATGACAGCACCTCATTTTTTCCATTCTCACTGATTGATGCCTGCAAATGTCTTGTACCATAAGCTTCCGCTAAAAGCGACATCATTCCATTTAATAATCCATTAATTTTTGTATATTCTTCTGCATTTTGCGGTGTCTTTAATAACTCATCATCCGTATCCATTCCAAACAATATTCCTTGCGTTGCTGTAAAAGGGAGACCAATATCTTCAAATCCAAATGGAGAATAACACATTCCATGATAATGTCCTATCACATATAATTCTCTGATTCCTGCATACGAATGCGTTGCACACTCCGCAATATAAAGAGGATTTCCTCCTTTTGTATAGCAATCACATGTTTTCAGGAATGTTTGGATATAAATATCCGGTCCGTAAATATCAATAGAAGGCGCTGCATGTTTCCATATAGGCATCAATTTCGCCACCGGTCCTCCCGTAGGGTATTTTCCTGGTTTTTGACCTTTATCAAGCCAACAATTTACTGTCATAGGAAGATCATATTCCTTCTTCCCCGCTTTTGCAACTGCTTCTACAAACCTTGCCGTATAATAGCACTGGAATACTTCATCTGCCATTTCCCCAAAAATTTCACTCCAACTTTTACCATAAAGCACTTCCTCTCTTCTTACAATGGTACTAGCAAGTTCAGGTGTGAGTTCTTCATAGGTTTCTTTTAAATATTCAAGAAATGGAGCCGGAACAGAAGAAGCAAACATTTTTTCTGCTCTTTCTCCATGTTCTCTTGCTTCTCCTAACAATCCTGTCTCATTTTCTACTTGCATCGTAATAACTGTATGCTCTATTCTATCGATACCACATATATGTTCCATTAATCTTGCAAATGCTGCCGCATCTGCTTTCTTTGTCTCCTCACAAAATGCTGAGAGTGTCGAATAATGTAATCCATGTACATTTTCTAAAATTTTGAAATTTTTTCCATTCTCCAACTGTGCACGTTCAAAACGCTTCAGATCTTGTTTCACCCACTCGGGTGCATAATAACACTGTGCATTTTTCCAAGAACCAAACCATAGAAATCCTATCTTCTTTCGATGCTCTCTTGCCTGAAAAATTATAGAATCAACAAGCGAAAAATCATATTTCCCTTCTTCTGGTTCTATAATCTCCCAATAAATTGGCAATAATACTGTATTCAAATTTAATTCATCAGCTCTTTCCCATATTCTTTCCATGAACTTCACATTTGAAGCACTAGAATTATGTGCTTCTCCTGCAATCATAATAAACGGAGCTTCATCTACTATAAGAACTTTTTGTCCATTCCTATCTTCAAGATAAGGTGCTTTCATCTCAATTTCTCACTTTCTTCCATTTATCTTATAAAAAAGCTATCGAAATCACAACTTCCCTCGCCACAAAACTCAAAGTATAATCCACATTTTCCACAGATCCGTTTCAGTTTTTCTTTTTTCTATGCCAGTCTTTAGCAGGGGATATCTGGATTTCTGCAATCTGATTTTTTCTGGTTTCTTCTGTATAAATAAGGATTTTCCCTGTAAATTCGCCACGATAAGTGACTGCAATCTCCTGTTCTTCTCCTGTAAATTGCAAATATTTAAAACCACAGACAGATCC
>ERZ772893.3110-NODE-3110-length-12189-cov-12.874567_pt1 | contig 12189 bp, 10 predicted proteins | sample MGYA00511482_ERZ772893 | MGnify/ENA primary metagenome ERZ772893 (study PRJEB29015, sample SAMEA2737687) | human gut metagenome | biome: human gut; feature: human-associated habitat; material: faeces | place: China | collected 2012 ...
CAAGTGCGCAGCAGGCCCCCGCCGGATATCCGGCGGGGGCCTGCTGTTTATCTGATATCTTTATTGTATCTCTTACTTGGCTTCCTTCCACGCAAGGGCTACAACGGCCTGCGCGTAGACGGTGAGCTGCAGACCCTTATCGGTCTGGGCCACCGGGGTGATGATCACATCACCGGCGTTGTGGCCGTGGGCATCCACAGTCAGCAGCTGCACGGCGTACCATGTGTACTTTTTATCCGCTGCGGTCTGGGCCGGGCGGGCCACATAGCCGGTAAAGCCCTCCTCCGGGTAGCGGTCACTGGGCAGGATGCCGATGGAGCTGTTCACCTGTGCAAGGAACCGCTGGCTGTCGGCGGCGGTATAACCGGCCTTGGTCAGGGCCGCATCCATGGCGGCATCCAGCTTTTTGCGGTTCTCGTACCGCATTGCCGTAACCGCTTCCTCCGGGATGGCGCTGCACACCAGCTTTGCATCCATCTGGGGCTGCAGGGCAGGAATGACCTCCTGTGCTTCCAGCACGGCACCGCAGCGGGCGCAGTGGCTGCCCTCGGTCAGGCCTTCCTCGGTCTCGGTGGGGTCTGCTGCTTCATCGACCACCGGGACGTGGCCCAGCTTTTTGTGGGTGATCTTGTTATCGGAGCGGACCCAGCCGCACTTGGAGCACTTCAGCTTTTCCTCGCCGTCCTCGGTGCAGGTGGTGGCGCGGGTGGTGATATAGTGGTAATCGTGGCCGGGGCAGGTGAGGTACAGCACATACTGGTCGATGGTGGCGGTCAGCTTGGGGTCGTACTCGTCCAGCTTTTCGTTCACCACATCCTGTGCAAGACCGCCCACAAAGCTGCCGATGAACTCCGGCAGCTGGATGCCGGGCAGGGCATTGGTGATCTTATCCTTCAAATGGTCGCTGATCAGGTCTGCGGCCTTGGCACCGATGCGCTGCATCTCCTCCGAGACCACCGGGCTGAGCTTGAGCAGATCGGCGCGGGCCTGCGCCAGCAGTGCTTCGTTGTCCTTGCCTGCATCGATGCCCGCAACGGCGTTATCGATGACGTTGAAGAACACCTCCCGCACCTTGTTGATGGTGTCCCAGCCCACCTCGCGGTGCACCAGTTCGTTCAGGGGGTCCTTCAGCTCGTCCATCAGCTCGTTGACAAAGGGATACTTGCCGTATTTGTCCTTGACCTTATCCACCGCAAGGTCTACCACGTCATTCAGCAGGCTGGGGGTCAGCTGGGTCCAATCGGCCTTGTCCAAAACATCGCGGGCCACCACAAGGATCACCCGCTTTACAGCCGGGTCGGTGTCCTTGCCGTCCAGCACGGTGCGCACCAGATCGTAGAGGCCCTGTTCGGTGGTATCGCTGGCCAGTGCCGCATCCACGATCACGCTGACAGCCGCCTGAATGGTATCCAGCGAGATAAAGGAATCCTTCAGGAACTTTTTCAGGCTGTCGATGGCAGAGCGCAGCGGTTCCAGCTTGGAAGCCGCATCCTCTGCCGACATGCCGGAGCGGGTGAGCAGATCATACGCCTGCGAGTAGATGGTCTCCATCTGGTTGATGGCATCCTCTTTGCTCTCGGCGCTGTTCACGGCCTTTTTCACGGCCAGCAGAGCTTCCTTGAGCAGCTTGTCCGCTGCGGCGGCGGCTGTTTGGGCAATGGTGTCCTTGGCCTTTTCCAGCAGGTCATCAAACGGCTTGAGCAGTTCGTCCGCCTTGGCCTTGCCCACGGCTTTTTCCAGCGCGGTGTGCAGGTCGTTGTAGAGCTTATCCAGCGCAGCCACCTTTTCAATGGCGGACATGCTGTCGTCGTTCACAATGCGGTCGATCTCTTCCTTGGCTTTTCCGATCAGCTTGACGAGCTGTTCATTCTTGGCGGCTTCCCACAATTCTTTCAATGCGCCGGAAGCGTCGATATCCTTGATAAGGTCTTCATACTTCTTGGTAACTTTTTCCAGCGCGGCGATCTTATCCTGATAGGAGCCATCGCCGTTCAGGATATCGTTCAGGTCCTTGATGGCGCTGTCGATCAGGTCTTTTTTCAGTCCATCCAGCGCTCCGGCCAGCTTATCGGCCACCTCCGGCAGATAGGGGCGCAGCGCTTCGATGGCCTTCTTTGCTTCGTTGTAAGCCTTTTCGATCTGTTCCGGATCGCCGCTTGCAATGGCATTCTTGAGAGCTTCCAGCGCCTTTTCTGCCACGGCCTGCTTTACGGCTTCCTCGGCTTTTTTGACGATCTCATCCAGAGCCGCCTTGAAGATGGGGTTCTGGCTGATCTGATCGGCCAGATCCTTGATCTCCGTGGTAAGAGCCTTGATCCTATCAATGGTATCCTGACTGACCTTGCCGTTTGAAAGTTCGTCCTTGAGCTGATTCAGCGTTTTCTGCAGTTCGTCCTTGAGTTCCAGCGCCTTGATCATGGTGTCAATGGCATCCATGACGTTGTCATAGTCCTTTTTCAGGTCGTCCGGGAGATACTTCTCCACCTTTTGCAGGTTCTCTTTCAGCGCTCTCAGTTCATCGGCACTCAGGTCTCCTTTTTTGATCTTCTCGATCACGCTCTTCAGAAGTTCTTTCGCAGATTCCCGCATCAGGCGGTTATAGGCGGCATTCACGATTTCAGAGTAGCCGTTCAGACGGGTCTGCAGTTCTGCCTTGCGGGAGTCGGAAGCACCCATCTGGTCGATCAATTTCTGCGCACCGGTGCAGGATGCCTGAAGGGCAATAACAGCGGTAATGTCCGTAAAGTCTTCGGAATTTTTGCCACCCACCTGCTTGCCGATCTCGTCAATGGCCGCTTTGGCGGCATCATAGGCAAGGTTCTGCCCCAGCAGTTTCTGCAAATGGTCTACTTTAACTTTTGCCGCATTCAGACGCTTGACAAGGCGCGCTTTTTCCGGCTGGTCACCGTTGACCTTTTTTATCGCTTCCTCTGCGACTTTATACAAACCGACGACCGTTGCCAACTCACTCTCATTCAGTGCGCCGGGATCAGCTTCGTCCTTATCGATAGCACTTTCTACTTCCTTCAGTGCGGCATCTGCAGCAGTAATGCATCCTCTCTGCACTATTTCAGTTGAATATGCATTGTAACGAGTTTTCAGCTTATTCAGCCTTTTCCTCAGATCATTCTTTTTGTTTTATAGCTTGACCCCGGGTTCCAGGCATTAAGCGCTTCATCTGCCGCAAGATAAGCACCTGTGCAGGATGCAAGTTTTTCATTACTGATTTTGTGAACATTTTGCCCATCTACGCTTTTAAATTCGCTCTCTGCTGTGGAAACCAGCTTATTTACGGCTCTGTATGTAACAAAATCTGGTATTGATATACCATACTCTGCAATTTCCAATTCCGGGTCGTCACTCACATCCTCGTCCGGCAGCTCTTCTTCCGGCTCTTCAATATCAAGATCATCGTCCAGGAAGTCCGCCGTCACCTCGTCGTCCCACTCCGGGTACAGCAGCGTGCCGTCGTCGTCCGAAACATCCACATTGCCCAGCTCGTCCACGCTGTTTTCGGCACCCAGCGGCGCAGAGGGAGCCTGCTGTGCGGCCAGCACCGTGGGTGCCGCCGCAGATGCCATCATGCCAGCCGAAAGTACAAAGGCCGTGATCCGCTGTGCCATCGCCTGAAAACGCTTCATCGCAATTTTTCCTTTCTTCTGTCCATTTCTCTATCTTTAAGCCCTGTGGCCATAAATCCTCAGTTTATTAGTATCACATTTTGCGCGTAAAATCAATCGTTTGCGGCAAAGGGCCCGCCCGCCGCCGTCCATGCGGCGCACAGCAGTTCCTTCTGGGCCTTGGGCAGCTGCTTGAGGGCATACTCCCGCCGCAGGGCGGCGCGCTTATCCGCGCACAGTTCCAGATAGGCAAAACCCCCGGCCCCTCTGGCACGGGTGTACTTTGCGCCGCGTCCGCTCTGGTGTGCGCGCAGGCGGGCGGCAGGGTCGGTGGTCCAGCCGGTGTACAGCGTACCGCCGGTACACCGCACCATATACACAAAGGCAGGCTTTGGCCGGGCGCACGGCTCAGATGCGGCCATTGTTCTTTAACACCTGACGGCAGGCGGCAAGAGCGGTCTCCTTATCCTTGGCCGTGATGAGGAAGCGGCTGGCGTGGCAGAAGCTGATGCCCGGGATGCCGCTCTTCTGCTCAATGACCTCCTGCGGCTGACCGGCCCAGCTCTGGGGGAAGGGGAGTTTGGGGCGCTTGGTCTTGTGGTCGGTGACGCACTGGGCGCTCCAGCCGCCGCGCTGGCTGGGGTAGATCACGAACAACGCGTCCGTCTTGTACAGGCCGTTCTTCCACGGCAGATAGCAGGGCAGCACCACGATGCCGTCCCGGGAGTTTTTGTAAGCCTGCTGCACCTTTTCGTCGGCGCGGTTCACGGCGTTGGCGCTGGCGATCTGGTTTTCCAGGATCTGCTTTGCCACGGCCACCGCCTTGAAAAAGCAGGTGTCCTGATCCTCTTTGGAGTCCCACACCGGGTTAAAAAAGCCAATGGCATCGCACAGGCTGTTCTGCTCGCCGGTGTTATCGTTGAGGTCCAGCGGCTGGATGAAGTTCTCGTCAATGAGCCGGGCCTGACGCTCACCCACAAGGCCGGGGCCCAGCACCCGCCACAGCAGACCGAAGGCCGCATAGGGCACGCCATTGGGGCGGCACTCCCGCGGCTCCTGATGGTGGTCGAACATTCCAAAGCCCACATCGTACACGATGCCGTCAAAATCATCCGGCACCACAAAGCCGCGGGTGATCTTGATGTCCGGGCGCAAAATTTGCAGCAGGGCAGTGGCAAACACATCGTCGGCGTGGAACTTGCCGGCGTGGGTAAAGCCGTTTGCAGGAATTTTCATAGATGTACCTCGTTCCCAATAAAATGTCTGGCAACAGTATAGCACACTTTGCAGAAAGGGACAACGAAAAGCCCCGGAACGGGCACGCCATTCCGGGGCTTCTTGAGCGTATTCTTACTTTTTCTTTGTGGTGCGTGCCTTTTTAGCGGCAGGAGCGGCGGGCTTTTGGGCCGGGGTGGTCTCCGGCTCGCCCAGAGCCAGAATGTTGGTCAGCTCCTTCTGTACAGCAGCGTTGTTGTCGTCGGTGGTGGCCAACACATCGGAGTAGAACTGCTCCATGCCCTCGCGGGTGGAGAAGGTGGCAACGTACATCTGGTTGCCCATGGCACCGCTCAGCGCGTCCGGCATGCGGTCCACCATGCGCATGTTCTGCTGGTACTTCTGCATGATCTGCTCGTGGCTGTACACAAAGTGCTTGCCGTCGCGGCGGCCTGCAAACGGGCAGTAGAAGTGCTCGCCCACCGGCATATCGGTGCCGCCAAAGGCGATCATGTCCGCCCAGATCTTGTAGACGTTGGTGGAGCGGGCAAAGTTGATCATGTCCGGGGTGAAGCCGCCGCAGGGGCGCATGTTGACCTCCAGCGCCACGATCTGGCCCTTTTTGCCCATGCTGGCCTGATTCTCAGTCATGCGGAAGAACTCAAAGTGGATGAAGCGGCTCTTCACGCCAAAGCTCTTGACGGCGGCACGGCCTGCAGCGCGGGTGTCCTCGGGCAGGTCCTTGATGATGTAGTAGATGGAGTTGTCGTTGTCGTTGACGATATCCATGATGGACATGGGGCTCACGTTGCCGGCCTCAAAGATGGGGTTGCCGTTGGCATCGATGATGGCATCGTAGCTGTTCACCTCTGCCCGGACGAACTCCTCCATGATGTACTCCACATCCGGGTGATGGGCCGTCTTCTGCACGAGGAACTTTTTCAGGTCCTCGTCGCTGGACAGCTTGTGGGTATCGGATGCGCCCACGCCGTTATCCGGCTTTACCACCACCGGGTAGCCCACCTCGTCGATGAACTTCCGGCAGCCCTCGTAATCGTCCACCATGTGGTAGCGTGCGGTGGCGATGCCGGCCTTCTGGTAATACTCCTTCATCTTGCTCTTGTACTTGATGCGGGGCATATCGGAGGTCTGGAAGCCGGAGGTGATGTGGAAATCGGTGCGCAGGGCTGCGTCCCGCTCCAGCCAGTATTCATTGTTGGACTCCAGCCAGTCGATGCGGCCATACTTGAATGCAAAGAAGGCCACGGCGCGGTAGACCTCGTCGTAGTTTTCCAGACTGCCCACCTTGTAGTACTCGTTCAGGCTGTCCTTCAGCTCCGGCTTCAGCTCATCGTAGGGCTGGTCGCCGATGCCCAGCACGTTCATGCCGTTGTTTTTCAGCTCATGGCAGAACTGCCAGTAGTTGGTGGGGAAGTTGGGCGAAATAAAAATAAAATTCTGCATGGTTTTATGATTCCTCTTTCCTCTATAAAAACTCCCTCCGTCACGGCTTCGCCGTGCCAGCTCCCTCCGGGGGGAAGCCTTTTTCCGTTGCGGAAAGCTTTTACAAAGCCCCCTCCATGAGGGGGCTGTCTGCGAAGCAGACTGGGGGAGTTCCCCGTTTACTGCTCTCCCAGCACGTAGGGCATGTAATATGCAGTCTGCTTATACCACCAGTTCCAGTCGTGGTTGACATCGTGGCCCCACAGGTCCACCCAGATGGGGATATTCTTGGCCTCGAAGATGCGCTTGAGGAACCATGTGGTGTCCGGCCGCTCCCAGTCGCCCTGACCGCAGCAGATGACCGCCTTCTGGCTGCGGAACAGCTGCATGTAGGGGTGATCCTCCGGGAAGTTCTTCATGTAGTCCACGGGCGAGTTCATGTACACCAGCTCGTCCATATAATTGCCGAAGCCATAGTGGGCCGTGTAGATGCCGCTGAGGGCCAGACAGCCGCAGAACACATCCGGGCGGCGCAGGTACAGGTTGACCGCATGGGTAGCGCCCAGACTGCAGCCAAAGGCAATGACACCGGGCAGGTCGTCCCAGCCGTTGCGCTCCTTGGCCAGATACTGGATCTTGGGCACAGCCTCCTCCACGATATAGCGCAGCCACTGCTCATAGCGGCGGATGCGCCAATAGGGGTCACCCTGCGTGTCGGACCAGGTCTCCTTGTCCATGGTATCAATGGAGATCACCATGATCTTACCAGCATCGATCCATGGGGCAAGGGTGTCGGCCATGTGGAAGTTCTCAAAATCGAAGAAGCGGCCATCCTGACAGGGGATGTACAGCATCGGGCGGCCTGCGTGGCCGTAAATTTTGCACTCCATGTCGCGGCCCAGCGCCGGGCTGTAGTCCTTAAAATACTGCATTTCCATGGTGTTTCCTCCTTTTAGGGTTTACTCCTCCACCTCATACATCAGAGTATGGAACATAAAGGGCAGCTGTTTTTCCCAGCTGGCTTCGCTGTGTGTGCCGCCGGGCACGATGCGGCTGGTAAGGTGGATGCCCCGGGTCATGGCCTTTGCGCACATCTCTGCAAAGCCGCAGCGCATCCCGTCGTGGTTGCCCATCTCGCGGGAGCCGTAGTCCATGTACAGCACGGTGCCCGGCTCCAGCTTTGCGCGACCCACAAGGCCGGAAAGCTTTTCCGGCGACACCCAGATGGACGGCGACAGCGCCGCCGCACGGCTGAAAGTGTCGTTGTACTGCAAAAGGGCGTACAGGCTCATCAGGCCGCCCATGCTGCTGCCGCCGATAAAGGTGTGCTCCCGGTCGGGCAGGGTGCGGAAGTTGCGGTCGATGAAGGGTTTGAACCGGTGGATATACCAGCTCATGGTGGCCTGACCCGTGCCGTCGAAGTGGCCGAACTGCGGGTCGTCGAACCGGTAGGGCGAATACTCCACCAGCCGTTCGTTGTTGGCTCCGGCGTTGCACTCCACCGCCGCCACGATCAGCGGGGTGTCGGTGTAGTCCAGATAATCGGCCACGCCCCAGCTTTTGCCAAAGGTGGCATCCTCGTCAAAAAAGACGTTCTGGCCGTCGAACATATACAGCACCGGATACCGGCGGTCGGGGTCAGCTTCATACATCGTGGGCAGATAAACATATACTCTGCGCTGCTCGGTGCCGTTGACGGCAGGGTAGCTCACGCTCCATTTTTTGACCATGGGTCCATTCCTCTCAATCTTTCCCGCACGCCTGCCGCAATGCAGGCCGCTGTTCTGTTTTCAGTTTAGCACTGCAGGGCACAGAAAGCAATTGCGCCGGGATATTTTGGAGGTTTGACGGGAAGAAACCCTCTCAGTCTGCTCACTGTGTTCGCAGCCAGCTCCCCCGATGGGGGAGCTTCTTCCAAAAAGGAAAACGTTCCAGTTCCCACTCAAAGCTCGCCCTTCGGGAGAGCTGGCAGGGCCGCAGGCACTGACTGAGAGGGTGATACGGCAAACGCCGCCGAGCGGAGGCCTGGCGGCGTTTGCTGCTATTCTGAATAAAAAGGTTCTCTCCGGAGAATCGGGATCAGTTCTTTTTCTCAACAGGCACGATCCAGCCCTTGGTATCGGGGATCTTGCCCCACTGCATACCGGTCATGGTGTCGTACAGCTTCTGGGTGACAGGGCCGATCTTGCCGTCGCCGATGTAGGCGTGTTCGCCCTTCCAGACCAGCTCCTTGACGGGGGAGACGACAGCGGCGGTACCGGTGCCGAACACCTCTTCCAGCTTGCCTTCGCGGGCAGCAGCCATGATGTCGGCAATGGCGATCTTGCCCTCGACGACCTCATAGCCCCAGTCCTTCAGCAGCTCGATGCAGCTGCGGCGGGTGACACCGGGCAGAACGGTGCCGACGGTAGCAGCGGTGTACACCTTGCCGTCGATCTTGAACATGATGTTCATGCTGCCAACTTCCTCGACGTACTTCTTCTCCACGCCGTCCAGCCACAGCACCTGTGCGTAGCCCTGCTCCTCGGCCAGCTCACCGGCCTTGATGGAAGCAGCGTAGTTGCCGCCGCACTTGGTGAAGCCGGTCAGGCCGGGAGCGGCACGGATGTACTCGTCTTCCACGTAGATGCGGACGGGGTTGATGCCCTCGGCATAGTAAGCGCCCGAGGGAGCGCAGATGATGCAGAAAATGTAGTGCTTGGAAGCGTGCACGCCCAGACCCACGTCGTTTGCAAACACGAAGGGACGGATATACAGGGAAGCACCGTCGGAATGGGGCACCCAGTCACGGTCCACGTCCACCAGAGTTTCAACCGCCTGAATGTAGTCCTCCACAGGGATCTTGGGGATGCACAGACGGTCGGCGGAGTCCTGGAAACGCTTTGCGTTGCAGTCCGGGCGGAACAGCTGGACGGTATCATCAGCCGTGCGGTATGCCTTCATGCCCTCAAAGATCTCCTGAGCGTAGTGGAACACGACAGTAGCCGGGTCCAGTTCAAAGGGGCCGTAGGGGACAATGCGGGCATCGTGCCAGCCTTCGCCCTCGGTGTAATCCATCACGAACATATGGTCGGTGAACTTCTTGCCAAAACCCAGATTGCTCTCGTCAGGCTTTGCCTTCGGAGCAGTGGTACGGGTGATCTTGATATCCAACATGATTTATTTTCCCTCTTTCCTGATCTCGGGCGCAGCGAGTGAAAATGCGCCCGCAAACACCGAATGTTGTTTTCTATTATAATAATATGAATGTGATTTACAAGGAAACGAAAAATCTTTCATCTTTGGACAGGTTAAGTTGCGCTAAATTGCCTGCTTTTCCATGTGCAAACTGCCCAAAATATGATACAATGAGGGCATAAGCCGGATCTTACAGGCTCAGAAAGGAGCTTTTGCACAATGATAAAAGGTGTTATTTTTGATATGGACGGGCTGATGTTCGACACCGAGCGCATCTGGGCCACCCTGTGGAAGCCCGCACTGGCCACACTGGGTCTTCCTTATAAGGAAGGGCTGGACGCTGCCGCGCGCGGCTCGGCAGGCGATTCCATGCGGGCCGTGCTGCGCCGCTTCTACGGCCCGGACTGCGACACCGATGCCATCATGGATGCCCTGCACGCGCAGGCGGAGACGGCCTTTCAGGCACCGCCGCCCAAAAAGCCGGGTCTGGATGAACTCATCGCCTATCTGGAAGCGCAACACATTCCCATGGTGGTGGCTTCCTCCAGCCGGATGGCGTCCATCCTGCGGCACCTCAACAACTGGCACATGACCAGCCACTTCAAGGCCCTCATCTCCGGCGAGCAGTTCACCTCGTCAAAGCCCGACCCGGAGATCTTTCTCACCGCGGCCAAGGCGCTGGGCACCACCCCGGCTGAAACGCTGGTGCTGGAGGACAGCTACAACGGCGTGCGGGCCGGTGCGCGGGGCGGCTTTGTCACCGTGATGGTGCCGGACCTTGCCCCCGCCGACGACGAGATGCGCCGTCTGTACACCGCCGAGTGCAAAGACCTGCGCGAGGTGAAAAAGATGCTGGAGGAGGGGAAGCTTCTTTCCGAAGCCTGAAATATACAGTTGATCTTTTACATTTTCACGCTAAGAAAAAGGGCACTGATTGCAATGCAATACAGCGCCCTACATCATCAGACATGGATAACACCGACCGTGCAAAAACCGTGCACTTACTCTCAGACAAATGAAAAATCGACTTATCCGACAACGACTTGACGGCATTGGTTCGAGCGACCGCACTCCATAAATCAAGTCTTGGAGGATACGACTATGACGAAATTGCTTTCCTGCCGCTACAACATGGACACCAACCGGGTGGAAGCCCGGTTCGAGGATGGCACCACCGTTGCCATCGACTGCATCACTGTGGAGAACGAGTACGGCCATACCCCAGCACAGCGGGCAGAGCTGGACTGGCTGCTGTGGAACAAGCCCTTGGAGTATGCACAGATGGTGCTGAGAGGGGAGATGGAGCACTACCTGTCGCTGGGGTGTGACCACGGCAGGCTGGAGGATTGAGCCACAGAAAACGCGCGGCAAAAATGCTAATCGCGCGGCGCGCGTTTCGGCGCGCGATTAACGATTTCCGTTTTTATCGAATTGCAGTCATTTTTCGTTCATTCTTGATGAAATCGCGCGTTCCTTTTCGCGTAATAATCGCGCGGCGCGCGTTTTTATCGCTGATTTTCTTTTAAGCAGTATCTTCTTCCGCGCCCTGCTCCTTTTACTTCAATCTTCCCTTCTTCTACAAGCTTTCGGAGAATACGGTATGCCTGATCTTTTGTGTATCCACACAGTTCTTGTGCTTTCTGATTCGTAATCGACGGCTTATGCTTCAGATATTCGAGAATCCGATCCTTTGCCTGAATCTGGCTGACCGTCTTATCCTGCACATAGGCCACATCGGTTTTCACCGTTTCGTAAACCTTGAGGGACAGCATATAGGTCTTGCCGTTGAGTTCCAGAAGCCCCTCGTCCCGGAGAGCGTTCAGAACCTTGTGGGCATTGTCATCGGTTTCCTGAATCGTCTTTGCCGCCTGCTTCAGGGTGATTTTCTGATGCTCCCGCAGATAGTGCAGAATCATCAGCTCCGACAGCGTGAACATCTTGGACCGCTTATCCTGCGTCTCTGCGATAAACTGCACGAAGTTCTGGTTTTCCATCGTGCTGCGAAGGGTCAGCCGGACGGAGTTTGGCGTACTGGCGTACTCCGGGTAGGGTTTGCCCTCGGTGAGCATACTCTGGAACATAATGTCCACGCCCTGCCCGGAACGCTGCACATACTTCAGGTGCTGAAGGGTCATGGCAATCAGCTTATTCCGGGGGATGGACTGGTGGGTGATGATATTGCTTTCGTTGATGTCCCCCGGAAAGCCGCCTGGGTTCTCAATCACGATCTTTGTAGGGTAGTGCTTGACGTAGACCGGCGCCATATCCTCATAGGAGCGGTGCGCCAGCGCATTCAGCAACGCCTCCTGAAAAACCGCTTCGGAGAAATCGTACACCTCCAGCCGGAACAGCCCCACCTGCACATTGGTCAGGCGGTTATAGGTGCGGATGCGCTCGGTCAGCTTATCCAGAATCGAGATCACCGGCTCCTGCATATCCATGCGGTTGTCGTATTCCGTCTGCGCTTCGTCGCTGTAATGCAGGTAGATCACCTCTGCCTGCGGCAGCAGCCGGGCAATAGACGCTGCCTTGCCCACAAACAGCAGCCCTGCCACCGTCACACGCACTTCGTCCTTGTCCATGCGGATCAGGTTCAGGTTGTCCAGAAAGGTGGTATCTGCCAAGTCCGGCAGGGCAGAGCCTGCATCCCGAATCCGCAGCTTTTCTTTCAGGCGGTACACTTCCAGCAGGTCAATGTCGCTTTCGGTTGCGCCCTCCACGATCTTTGCCGAAA
>ERZ772893.3134-NODE-3134-length-12126-cov-29.412890_pt1 | contig 12126 bp, 7 predicted proteins | sample MGYA00511482_ERZ772893 | MGnify/ENA primary metagenome ERZ772893 (study PRJEB29015, sample SAMEA2737687) | human gut metagenome | biome: human gut; feature: human-associated habitat; material: faeces | place: China | collected 2012 ...
GATGCGCCGGTGTTCTCTATGCCGTTCCATTGGACACCTTTCCTGATATTGATGTTTGTACTCATATTTCCGACAACGATCAGCTATATGTTGCTTCCGGTCGGTCTGAAGTATCTGAAAACAACAGTCGTCGCGATCTACGGTTATCTGATTCTGATTGTTGCGACCATTGCCTCTCTGGTTCTCGGACAGGACCGTTTTAGCTGGACGCAGGCGTGTGCCATCATTTTTATTTGTATCGGTGTTTATCTGGTTGAGGTGGCCGAAAGCAAAGACAAGTCGCCGGACCCCTTGAAGAAATAATCATATATAATGTATGATATGAAAAAAAGCGGGCGCCCTTCTCAGGGTGCCCGCTCACTTATGTCGTCATCATGTTTTATAGAGAGGAGCTGATTGCTTGCGCAATGGATTTAAATTCTTCATCCGATAATTTCAGTTTCGGATTGGAGAACAACATATCCGATTCCTTCTGAATAGGAATTAAGTGGATATGGGCATGCGGTACTTCCAGGCCGATAACCGCTTCGCCTACCTTTTTACAAGGGAAGGCTTTTTCGATGGCACGGGCTATCTTCTTTGCGAATACGTGCATTGCTGCGAGGTCTTCGTCACTTAAATCGAAGATGTAGTCTACTTCCTGTTTGGGGACTACCAGCGTATGTCCCTTTACCAATGGATTGATATCAAGAAAAGCAAAAAAACGATCGTTTTCCGCTATCTTGTAGCAAGGAATTTCGCCTGCGATGATTCTACTGAATATTGTTGCCATAATCTTTGATAGATAAAAGAAGGCAAGCCTCACACGGAGACCTGCCTTTCTGTTAAATTGATATGTTTACTACTTCTAATGCAATTTTACCCTGTGGTACGGTAATTTCTGCAATATCACCTACTTTCTTGCCAAGCAGACCTTGTGCAATCGGGGTGTTTACGGAAATCTTGCCTTCTTTCAGGTTAGCTTCGCTTTCGGAAACGATGGTATAAGTCATCTTCATGCCATTTTTGACGTTCTTCAGCTCCACTTTGTTCAGAATCTGTACAGAGTCTGTCTTTAGTTTGGACTCGTCGATGATCTTGGCATCTGCAATGACCGTTTTCAATTTGTTGATGCGCATTTCAAGCATCCCCTGTGCTTCTTTGGCTGCATCATATTCTGCATTTTCCGACAAGTCGCCTTTATCCCTTGCTTCGGCTATAGCCGCAGAGATTTTGGGGCGTTCCACTGTTTCCAGTTCCTTTAATTCTGCCATTAACTTTTTGTAACCTTCTTCTGACATATAAGCCATGATGTTTTTCCTCCTTTTATTTAAAATGGTCATATAAACAAAAAAGAATTCCAACATGGCACATGTTGGAACCCTCTCTTCAATTATTTCTCTGCAAAGATAGACTTTTAAGTGATATCTGTCAAGTGAAAAATGATGCTATGTAACATATTTAAATGAAATATGCTAAATTATAACAACTTAGAGTAATGACTTGACGGATGCTTCGAGGTCTTTGATGTCTTCGCCGCGGAGCTTCAGTTCGTTGTTCCGGTTGATCAGGAAGATGGATGGAACCTGGCGAACATTATATACAGCTACGTTGGTCGAGTAGACACCGTTGCCGTCACGTACGCAAACCCAGGGCAGGTTGCCTGCTGCGGTTTTCCAGTAGTGCTCGTCTGCGTCGAGAGATACCTGATAGATTTCCAGCCCATCCTTTGCGTATTTATTATATAGTTCGCGAAGCATCATATTGTGAGGCGCTCCTGCCGGTGACTGGAATACGGAGAAATCCAGCAGCACTACTTTCCCTTTCAGGTCGGTCAGTTTGCGGGTATTTCCTTTCACGTCACGCAGGGCGATGTCGATAATACCGGTCTCGATGATCTTGTCCTGTGGAATTTCCAGAGACTTGCTCTGTGGCTGACGGGTATTTTTCATCCCTTTGATTACGATATTATATAGATTTTTTGAACGTACAGCATCCGGATATGTATTGTTGAGGCTGGTAGCGACAGCTGCAAAACATTTTACATCGTCCTTGTTGTTCAGCGGATCGAAGATCAGATAGTCATTCAGCTTTTGGAACAGGGCGAAGTAAGCGGCTGCCGTGTTGGGAGCTGCGAATATATAATTCACTTTGACGTCCTCCTTATAGTTCTTCAGCAGTGTTGCGAGGTTCTCTTCAAACGTATCGTGTCCCAGTTTGTTGGCACGCAGCGCATTCAGTTGCTCGTCCACATTCTTTTGAAGATTGATTTGTTTCAGCGTCAGTTCCTTTATCTTACTGCTGTTTTCAGATCCTTCTACCGTGTAGGCGGTAGAGAAATCAACATATGGAGCGTTGATCTGTAGCGTTTCGATAGAATCCACAGAAAAGTTGATGACTTTGTTGTCTACCCGCAAGCGATAAAACTCGGGTGATTCGGGGCGGGGTTGTTTAAACTTGAATGTACCTTCTCCTTTCAATTTAACCGAATCAAGCGGAACAATACCTTCCAGACCGGAAGCTTCGAGATAAAGCATTTTCCCGTCGGCCCCTGATATGTCTCCGTTCACTTCAAACTCAGGACCGGAACTACAAGCTGTAATGGTAAGTGCGGCAAGCGCTACAAAAGTTATCTTTTTCATATCTCGTGTGTTTTTTAAGAGTTGCAAATATACGTCTTTTCGAGATTACTCAAAGCTTTTTGCCTGCTTCTTCACCTCTATTTTGCAAAAAAAACATATAGCGTCTAACTTTTTAGCTCATTTCCACCTGATTACAACGAGAAATGTATATCTTTGCAGGAATTTTGAAAGAAAAGTATAGATAAAACAATTTTTATGATTAACCCAATTGTTAAGACGATCGAGTTACCTGATGGAAGAACCATCACACTCGAGACGGGAAAGTTGGCAAAACAGGCAGACGGTTCTGTAATGCTACGCATGGGAAACACCATGTTATTAGCTACTGTTTGTGCCGCTAAAGATGCAGTTCCCGGAACAGATTTCATGCCTTTGCAGGTAGAGTATAAAGAAAAATTTGCGGCATTCGGCCGTTTTCCTGGTGGCTTCACCAAGAGAGAAGGTAGAGCTTCCGATTATGAGATTTTGACTTGTCGTCTCGTTGACCGCGCTCTCCGCCCACTATTCCCTGATAATTATCACGCAGAAGTATATGTAAATATCATCCTTTTCTCTGCTGACGGTGTAGATATGCCGGATGCACTGGCCGGATTGGCAGCTTCTGCAGCACTCGCTGTTTCAGATATTCCTTTCAACGGACCGATCTCGGAAGTACGTGTAGCACGTATCGACGGTCAGTTTGTAATCAATCCTACTTTTGACCAACTGGAAAAAGCTGATATGGACCTGATGGTTGCCGCTACTTATGATAACATCATGATGGTAGAAGGCGAAATGCACGAAGTATCTGAAGCTGAACTGCTGGAAGCAATGAAGGTAGCTCACGAAGCTATCAAAGTGCATTGCAAGGCTCAGATGGAGCTGACTGAAGAAGTAGGCAAGACAGTGAAACGTGAATATAACCATGAAGTAAACGATGAAGAATTGCGTAAGGCAGTTCGTGAGGCTTGTTATGACAAGGCTTATGCAGTAGCTGCTTCCGGAAATAACAACAAGCACGAACGTTTCGATGCTTTTGATGCTATCCGCGAAGAGTTCAAGGCTCAGTTCTCTGAAGAAGAACTTGAAGAAAAAGCTCCGCTGATCGACCGTTACTATCATGATGTAGAAAAAGAAGCGATGCGTCGTTCAATTCTTGACGAAGGCAAGCGCCTGGATGGTCGTAAGACTACTGAAATCCGCCCGATCTGGTGTGAGGTTGGTCCTCTGCCCGGTCCTCACGGATCTGCTATTTTCACTCGTGGTGAAACTCAGTCTCTGACTTCTGTCACTTTGGGTACGAAGCTCGACGAAAAGATTATCGACAATGTATTGGAACACGGAAAAGAACGTTTCCTGCTGCACTATAACTTCCCTCCTTTCTCTACAGGCGAAGCAAAAGCTCAACGTGGTGTAGGCCGTCGTGAAATCGGTCACGGTCACTTGGCTTGGCGTGCCTTGAAAGGACAGATTCCTGCTGACTATCCATACGTAGTACGTGTTGTTTCGGAAATCCTCGAATCTAACGGTTCTTCTTCTATGGCTACCGTATGTGCCGGAACATTGGCATTGATGGATGCCGGTGTGAAGATCAAGAAGCCGGTATCGGGTATTGCTATGGGACTGATCAAGAATCCGGGCGAAGAAAAATATGCTGTATTGTCTGACATCCTCGGTGACGAAGACCACCTCGGAGATATGGACTTCAAGGTAACCGGAACAAGAGACGGTATCACTGCTACTCAGATGGATATCAAGGTAGACGGTCTGTCTTACGAAATTCTGGAACGTGCTTTGAACCAGGCTAAAGAAGGACGTATGCACATCCTCGACAAGATCACCGAGACAATCGCTGAACCGCGTGCTGACCTGAAAGACCATGCTCCTCGCATTGAAACAATGACTATTCCTAAAGAATTTATCGGAGCTGTAATCGGCCCTGGTGGAAAAATCATTCAAGGTATGCAGGAAGAGACCGGTGCTGTTATCACTATCGAAGAAACAGACGGTATGGGACGCATCGAAGTTTCCGGAACCAACAAGAAATGTATTGATGATGCAATGCGCATGATCAAAGCAATCGTTGCTGTTCCTGAAGTAGGCGAAGTATATAAAGGTAAAGTTCGCTCTATCATGCCTTACGGTGCATTCATTGAATTCCTGCCGGGTAAAGACGGTTTGCTGCACATTTCCGAGATCGACTGGAAACGTCTGGAAACAGTGGAAGAAGCCGGAATCAAGGAAGGTGATGAGATCGAAGTGAAACTGATCGACATCGATCCGAAGACAGGAAAATTCAAACTTTCAAGAAAAGTATTGATGCCAAGACCGGAAAAGAAGTAAAAAAGCAGATAGCTTTTAGATAATGTGATAGCCCGATTACTCAGTATTCGGGCTATTTTTTTTGTCTATTATTTTGCTTTTCTGCGAAAATATGTGTTCTTTTGTACGAACTAATGAAAATAGCCTGTAAATCTTATGCGTGATGCACCAAACGAACAACATATCTTCTATTCAACTTTTTTCTGAATTCTTTCATGAGAATCAAGAGAAGTTTTTGTCGTTTGCCTATTCTTATATAAGAGACAGGCAGGAGGCGGAAGATATATTGATGGAGTCAATGATTACTCTGTGGGAAAACAGGGATAAGTGGGAAGAAGATTCCAATCTGCACGGTCTGCTGCTGACTATCATCAAAAACAAAGCGCTCAACTATCTGGCACATCTGCAGGTGCGTCTTCGGGCCGAAGAAGAGATAAATAGCCATAGCCAGCGGGAACTGGACCTGAGAATCTCTACACTGGAAGCCTGCGAACCGGATGCGATCTTTGATTCGGAAATACAGCATATCGTACAGAAAGCATTGAAACGTATGCCGAACCAAAGCCGGCAGATTTTTATATTGAGCCGTTATCAAAATACTCCGAACAAAAAGATAGCGGAACAACTCGGCATTTCCGTCAAAAGTGTGGAGTTCCACATCACCAAAGCATTGAAAATTCTGCGTACCGAACTGAAAGATTACCTGGTTTCTATTCTTTTTTAAAAATAATCGCATTTTTCGTTAGGGTTGTTCGAGGCTGACCTGTTTTATATATAGAAGGGAGAGAAAAAGCCTTTCTATAAATATAAATAGGAAAAGCCAATATCTATGAACCAGGATTTACTACATAAATATTTTAAGGGCGAGACTTCTGTCGACGAAGAAAAACGCATTCTTAACTGGGTGGACGAATCGGAAGAAAACCGGAAGACATTGCAGAAAGAACGTATGCTGTTTGACATCGCCCTTTTTACTGACTCTAAGAGAAAAATGAGAGAGAAAGCAGGCGCGGGCGCTCGCATCATTCCCATGTTAAGGTGGAGTGCCCGTATAGCTGCTGCTGTAATTGTAGCTGTCAGTTGTGGATTTCTGATTAATGAATATCGGTATGATAAATTGGCACAGTTGCAGACGGTCACTGTTCCTGCCGGTCAACGGGCACAGATTACGCTGGCGGACGGAACCAAAGTCTGGCTGAATTCTGAATCGACGCTGAGCTACAGATCTGACTTCGGGCGCCGCGACAGAGATGTGGAACTGGACGGAGAGGCTTATTTCGAAGTAGCGAAGAATAAGAAGATACCTTTCTACGTAAATACGGAGACCAATCAGGTCAGAGTGGTAGGCACTCATTTCAACGTCTGCGCTTATAAAGGAAGCAATGAATTTGAGACTACCTTGGTAGAGGGCATCGTTGATATTTACGCTTATGACAATGAACGTCCGCTGACCCGCCTGACTAAGAATGAATTCTTCGGTTCCTATCAGGGAAAATATAAAAAAGCCGTTCTGCCTTCTTATGATTATCTGCGCTGGCGGGAAGGACTGTATTGCTTCGACGATTCTCCTTTCAGTTGCATCCTCACCAAGCTGGAGAAATATTATAATGTGAAGATCACCGTAGAGAATCCGAAAGTGCTGAATTATCGCTGTACGGGCAAGTTCAAGGAACAGGACGGCGTTGAACACATTCTCAAGGTTATCCAGAAAGATCACCCGTTTACTTATTCGATCAGTGAAGAAGGAGACAGCATCCGGATAGAATAAAGCCAGAATAAAAATTAAGATGAATAACTGAGCTCAATGATATACACCTTAAATTAGTACTAACCCTTTAAAAGCATAATGATTATGAATAACAGTCAATAAGTATACCCCTTACCGAAAAAGAATCGGAAAGTACCCCCATACTTCCCGATTCGAAACAGTCAAAAATCGACCTTAATCAATTTATTAACTTAACACGTTGCAAAGATATGAGAAAAATTTCTTTGAAAGGGCTTTTTTGCCCAAAAAGTTTAGAATCTAAGCAAATAATACTGACTATGAAGATCACATTATTCCTTCTTCTGTTCGTAACATTCCAGGCTTATTGTGAGAATGGATACTCTCAGAGTGCTAAAATAAGCATTCCGCGTTCGACTCTGAAAGTAAGCGAATTGCTTACCCAGATTGAGTCTCAGACCGACTATTTGTTTGTCTACAATAAAAAAAGTGTCGATACCAAGCGGGTAGTTAATGTAGATGCTACCAATCAGCCGGTATCCGAAATACTCGATAAGGCTTTTGAAGGAACAGGTATCCATTATGTGGTGGAAGGCAATAATATCGTGCTGACCAAGAACATAACGGAACATGCATCCACACAGCAACAGAAACAAATTACGGTGAAAGGTGTCGTGACCGACATGAGAGGCGAGCCTATCATTGGCGCCAGTGTCGTGGAAAAAGGTACGACGAATGGTACAATCACCGATTTGGACGGTAACTTTACTTTGAAAGTGCCAAGCGACGCTATCATTAATATCACCTATGTAGGTTACCAACCGCAGAGCCTCTCTGTCAGCGGACAAACCACTTTCAAGATCAAGATGGAAGAAGAGTCGATGGCACTGGAGCAGGTAGTGGTAACTGCTATGGGTATCAAGAAAAAAGCCGCCTCGCTGACTTATTCTACCCAACAGCTCGGAGGTGACGAACTGACCCGTGCCAAAGACCCCAACATGATTGCCGCCCTTGCCGGAAAATCGGCAGGTGTGCAGATCAGCAAGAGTGCTTCCGGTCTGGGAGGTTCGGCCAAAGTATCTATCCGTGGTATCCGTTCGGCCAACGAAGACGGAAATAACCAGCCGTTGTATGTGATTGACGGTGTGCCTATGCTCAATAGCACCACAGAATCCGTATCTACTGTTATGGGTGGTAAGAATGACGGTGTCAACCGTGACGCGGGTGACGGTATCTCCAATCTGAATCCGGATGATATTGAAAGCATGAGTATTCTGAAAGGTGCCTCTGCTGCTGCATTGTACGGTTCGCAGGCAGCCAACGGTGTGATTCTTATTACGACTAAAAAAGGTAAAGCGGGAGTTCAGAGAATTACTTACTCATCCGGTCTGACGGTTGATCATGCGATCAGTTTGCCGGAATTTCAAAATAGTTATGGAGCGAAAGCCGGTTCAAGCTGGGGAGAAAAGGAAAATGTGAAGGACTATGATAATGCCGGAAACTGGTTCAGCAATGGAGTGACCGCTATCAACTCGGTTTCTGTGATGACCGGTAATGAGAAATTGCAGACTTACTTCTCTTATGCCAACACGACCGCCAAAGGTATTGTCGACTCCAACAAGTTGCGTAAGCACAATCTGACTTTGCGTGAGAGTGCTTCCCTTTTCAATGACCGTCTGAAACTGGACGCCAATGCTAACCTGATGGTGCAGACTATTAAAAACTCTCCTACTTCCGGAGGTATCTACCTTAATCCGTTGGTGGACGTTTATGGTTTCCCGCGCGGACAGGACCTGAGCGAATATGCCACTAATTTCGAAAAGTTCGACGAGAATCGTAATATGCCCGTACAGAGCTGGTTTACCACTCCGAGCGAATGGACACAAAACCCATATTGGGTAAAGAACCGTATCTTGAACAACAATAAGCGCTACCGTGCATTGGCCTCCCTGACTGCCAATCTGAAAGCAACCGACTGGCTCAACCTGCAAGCTCGTGGGAATGTGGATTACGTCAGCGATAAGTTTGACCAGAAAATGTATGCGAGCACTTCTCCTGCCATTGTAGGAAATAACGGCCGCTATGTGTATGCCGACACACAGAACTTCCTGATTTATGGTGACGTGATGGCTATGTTCAACAAGCATTTCGGTGATTTCTCTGTGAATGCCGCTTTGGGTGGTAGTATTAATGTGCAGACCGAGAATTCATTGACATTGGATTCCAAGACAGCTTCTTTGTACAAACCCAACTTGTTCACTGTTCCCAATATTGTAATGAACACCAGTGCTTCTGCCGAGCAGGTGATTGACCGCAGACGTACGATTCAATCCGTATTCGCAACAGCACAGGTAGGATGGAAAGACGCATTGTTCCTCGACTTGACAGCACGTAATGACTGGTCGTCCACGTTGTCACATACCAATAGTGTGGACAAAGGATTCTTCTATCCTTCTGTAGGACTCTCCTGGGTGATCAACGAAAGCTTTAAATTACCGCAATGGATTTCTTTCGGAAAGATTCGCGGATCATGGGCGCAGGTAGGTAACGACTTACCGATTGGTATTACCGATTTGTCCGATATCATCGGGGCCGGAGGAAAGTTGCAGGCAGTAGACGTATATAACAGAGGTGACCTGAAACCGGAAATCAGTAACTCTATTGAATTTGGTCTGGAATGGAGACTGTTCAACAGCCGTGTTGATTTTGATTTTACTTACTACAAGACAGATACTAAGAATCAGTTGCTGAAAGTTCCGACCAGTGCGGGTGAAGATTATGCATACCGTTATATCAATGCAGGTAAGATTCGCAACAAAGGATTTGAAATCACATTGGGAGCTACTCCGGTGCTGACCGAAGATTTCCGTTGGAAAACGACTTTCAATTATTCACAAAACCGTAATAAGGTAGTCGAACTGGCTCCGAATTATACTTCCTTCGTATATGGTGACCCGGGTTTCTCTATGGCATATATGATGCAGATTAAAGAAGGCGGCTCTTTGGGAGACATCTATGGAAATACGTTCGCACGTGACGAACAAGGTAAGATTAAGGTATCCGATGAAGGCAAACCTATTTCAGAGTCAGGTAATAAAACATATCTGGGAAATTGTAATCCGGACTTTCTGTTGAGTTGGGCTAATACCTTCACTTATAAGGGTTTCTCTCTGTATTTCCTGATCGATATGCGCAAAGGCGGTGATGTCATGTCTCTGACACAAGCTACATTGGACGGCAGAGGCGTAACGAAGGCTACGGCTGAAGCACGTGACAGAGGTTATGTGGAAGTTGACGGAACAAGATTTGAGAATGTAGAAGGTTTCTATTCAGTAGTAGGTGACCGTAACGGTATCTCCGAGCGTTATATGTACAGTGCGACCAATATTCGTTTACGCGAATTATCTCTGAGCTATTCGTTCCCGTCTACTTTGCTGGCCAAGACTAAGGTATTCACCGGTATCGATGTATCATTGGTGGGACGTAACCTGTTCTTCTTCTACAAAGATGCTCCTTTCGATCCGGATGCTATCTTGTCTGTAGGTAACACTAATCAGGGAGTTGATGTATTCGGTATGCCGACAACCCGTAACATTGGTTTCAACGTTAAATTTACATTCTAACTTTAAAGCAAGCGAATTATGAAAAAAAATCTATATATAGCGAATCTGTTAGTAGCCGGACTGATGACATTTACCGGATGTACGGATGGTTTTGAATCAGATAATGCCAATAAAGCCGGATATACGCCTGAACTTCAGGAATATGATCTTCAGAAATATGTGCTGAACCTCGGAGTCATGCAGCAGGGTATTTACTTTAATTACGATTGGGGAAGAGGTACCGACTGGACTTTCCAGACTATACAGAATCTGGGTCATGATATGTTTGCCGGATATTTTCACGATATGAACAACAGTTTCAATGACAAGAACTCTGTATATGCTTTGAATGACGGCTGGACAGGCTCGGCATGGACATACTTATGGATATATAATGACCGCCGCTCAGAAATCGGAGAAGATCAATCAGGAACAGAAAGGTTTGCTGGGAGTGACCAAAATCCTGAAAGTCGAGTTGATGCACCGTATAGCTGATACTTATGGCCCTATTGTCTACACTAAATTCGGACAGGAAGAGGGTGATAATGTCGATAGTCAGGAAGCCGCTTACCGTCAGTTCTTCAAAGATTTGGACGAAGGAGTCAAACTGATCAACGAATATAAGAAAGCCAATGCCGCTCTCGAACCTTTTGCTGCTGCCGATATTCTGATGCCGGCAGGCAAACGTACACTGTCACAGTGGGTGAAGTTTGCAAACTCTCTCCGCTTGCGGCTTGCAATCCGTGTATCGATGAGTGCCCCTGATCTGGCGAGAGCAGAAGTTGCCAAAGCGATGGATGCAACTGCCGGTGGCGTGTTGGAGAGTGCGGATGAAACAGTTGCCGTTTCTACCGAAAGCGGTTATAAGAATCCGCTGGGAACAGTCAATGAAGGCTGGGGAGAAGTATTCATGGGTGCTACGATGGAGTCTGTTTTGGTAGGATATAATGATCCGCGACTGATTAAGTATTACTCGAAAGCGGAAGGTGGTGATATAAAAGACGAAAAGGGTAATTTGATTATTGCCGAAAGAAATAAGATTGCCGGTACTTATAAAGGTGTTCCCCAAGGAACAGGAGTTACTGTAAAAGACGAGAACCGTTACCGTCTGCATTCCAAGAGTACGATAACCAAACAGACCGATGCTATCTTGATGACTGCTGCCGAAGTATGGTTCCTTCGTGCTGAGGCTGCCTTGCGTGGATTTACTTCCGAAAACGTGAAAGACTGCTACGAGAAAGGTATTACGGTTTCCTGTCAGCAATGGGGAGTGAATGTAGGCGATTATCTCACAAGTGATGCTACTCCTTCCGATTATGTCGATGCCTTCGAAGCAAAATATGATGTGAAAGCGCTGATTAAAGTGACTCCGAAGTGGGATGGAGGTGCTTCTCCGGAAGAGCAACTGGAAAGAATCCTTACACAGAAGTGGATTGCTTGTTATCCTGAAGGCTATGAGGCTTGGACAGAACAACGCCGTACAGGTTATCCGCAGTTGTTCAAAGTCTTTGTGAACAATAGTGGTGGAGCTATCGATACCAACATACGTATTCGTCGCTTGCCATATCCGTCAGACATTCAAAAAAACAATCCTACTCAATATTCTGCTTTGAAGAAAGCTTTGGGAGGCGAAGATAACGGTGGAACTCGCCTTTGGTGGGATACTGGTAGAAATTTCTAGAGGTTTATAAATATTAGGTGTAACTTTTTTTAATTCAAACTTGTTTTCTCCGTGTATTAGGCAAAAAGTAGAGGAGAAAGATTGTGGGGGAGTGAAGTCAAGGGGGGCTTCGCTCCCTTTTTTTTAATAAGTTTTTATGGGAGTTATAGAAAAAGCATTATAGTCATGGTTATATTCTTCAGTTTATTATTTTCT
>ERZ772893.3144-NODE-3144-length-12094-cov-4.376028_pt1 | contig 12094 bp, 10 predicted proteins | sample MGYA00511482_ERZ772893 | MGnify/ENA primary metagenome ERZ772893 (study PRJEB29015, sample SAMEA2737687) | human gut metagenome | biome: human gut; feature: human-associated habitat; material: faeces | place: China | collected 2012 ...
GGATATCACGGTTGGTATGATGATAGATAAATCCGCATTTTTCCTGTACCCGTTTTGATTTCTCATTTCCATCAAAATAGCCACACCAGATCCTGTCTAACTTCAAATCTTCAAAACCGTGCCTTAACAGTTCCTCCACAGCTTCCGGTATCAGTCCCTGTCCCCAGAACGGCACTCCGATCCAATATCCGATCTCTCCTTCGGTGTCAGGAATATCTAAATTACTTGCAGACCCGATCATCAGTCCTACACTGCCTACTGCCTGATCCTGATCTTTTGGTATTACTGCATAGGTCTCATCCGCAGATAATACATTCTTTATGATCTCTCTGCTGTCTTCTACACTTGTATGTATCGGCCAGCCGGCAATGGGGCCAACCCTTGGATCTTTTGCGTATTCATACAGGCTTTTAGCATCTGATGCCTGCCATTTACGCAGTATCAGTCTTTTGGTTGTTAATTCCATGAAAATTCTCCCGTTCTTGTATTGCTATGTTTTTTATTTTACCTTAATCGATACTTTAATCGTACGGCTGGCATAGGTTCCTTTTCCCTTTGCCTTTACGTTGATCGTATATTTTCCTCTCGGTGTTCCCTTTTTGATGCTTACCTTTCCTTTATTGTTTACCGTAATATATTTCTTACAATTCTTGGACTTACTGTAGGTTACCGTTCCCTTTGCCTTTGTGACACCGATCTTAAAGGAATAGTTCTTTGCAAGTTTACCGGTAGATGCCTTGGCTTTGTAAGTCTTTGACTTGACTTTTACAGTCATTGGATTCTTTTTTTGGATCACCAGTTTTGCAATATTAGACTGTGCACTCTTATGCGTGCTGGTTGCTGCAACTTTTGCTCTTACATAATAAGTTCCGACTTTTTTCGGATAGTTTTTCAGCTTCTTTTTGCACTTCGCATCCGTATAATAGGTGTAGGTTACTTTTCCTTTGCTTCCGGTTGCCTTCGCCTTACCGATCTTGATCGCTTTGCCTGTGTAAATGGCATACTTGTCCTTTAAGACTACTTTTGAGGATTTTTTCGTACTTGTTTTTCCATTGTCTTTGACTTTTATTTTCACAGAGGTCTGATAGTATTTCGTTTTACCTGTGATCGTTACATTTCCCGAGCCGACAAAGGATACCTTTCCTTTGGCATCTGTTTTCGCGATCTTCGTATTGCCGGATACCCAGGTGATATTCTTACTGCTAAATGCCACCTTTTGTCCAAATTCCGGATTGATCAGCCACAATTTTGCCTGTGTCTTTTTTCCAACCTGACATTTTGCACTATCAATCCCAATACTAAACTGATATGTATACTCTTTCGGCGTATTCCATATGATTCCCCTGCTTGTGATCGCTTCCGAAAAAGTGCCGTTTGGAATATATATCGACTGACTTACCGTCTGATTCGCCGGTTTCGCTGCTGCCTGCGGATTCTCGGCATTCCCAAAGCACTGCGCCCATGTATAGACTCCATCCATATAAAAACATCCGATTCCTATCGTTGTGGCATCTTTCGAAAGAATATTCTCTCTATGACCTTCTGAATTCATCCAACTGTTCATCACTTCTGAAGCTGAACGCTGATTGATCGCAACATTTTCTGCGATCATAGCTGCATTTGCGGAAAAACAGCCTGCACCATCCGGTCTTGTATGGGAAAACAGCACTTCCTGTTCGCCAGCCCTGATCATAGCTGTTTCTAACAGACCGCTATCCATCGTCAGTGCCGACAAACCGTTTTCTGCTCTTTTTTTATTTACAATGGAAAGAACCTCAAATGCTTTTTTATAATCTCTGGTACCGGAAATGGTGATCTTCTCTGCATAATGAAGTCCATTTTTACCAAACTTCACAAGTTCTTTATTCCGGCAGTTTACCTGTACCCCTGCCTCAAAGGCGTTCTCATCTACATACTGTGTAGATGCCGGAAGCGTAATACTTGTTAAAGAAGGGCAATTTGCAAATGCCTGTCGATAGATTGTTTTCACCTTTGACAAATTTACCGTTTCTAACGCATAGCACTGTGCAAAATCGGCATAACCGATCGTTTCTAAGCCTTTTGCCGTAAACGTTTTCAGGCTGCTACAACTGTTAAAAACGGAACCACCCCATTTTTTCATTCGATCCGGAAGTGTGACGTTCACTAAACTGCTACAATCGCAGAAAGTACGCATGCCCAAGGTCTGAAGTCCGCCAAAATCAATCGTTTTAATGCTGCTGCACGCCTCAAACATCCTGTAAGGGGACTCTTTCAGTCCTTTTCCGAATTTGACGGATGTAATCTCTGTACAACTATCGAATGCAAAACTGCCAGCCGTTGTTATCTTATCGGTAAGTACCAATGCTCCTGATAATGAGGAATCGTAAAATGCTCCCTCCCCAAGTGTTGTTACATTGGAAAAACGAACGCTTTTCAGATTACGGGTCTTGGAAAAAGCATAATCTCCGATCTGCTTTACACCGGTCGGCACGGTAAATTGTGTAACCGCTTTATCCACTGGAAATAGCACTAACGTGGACTTATCTTTTGTATATAAAACACCATCTTCTGCTATAAAAGCAGTGTTGCCGGATGCAACTTTCAACTCGGAAAGGCTCGTATTGCCAAATAATATCTGTGGCGAAAATTTTGTCATTTTTTTAGGAATTTCAAACGTAGTAATCACGGTCTCCTGCAATGCATAATCCCCCATTGTGGTTACTCCGCTTGCGGAAAACGCTGCTAATGAAGTACATCCTGCAAATGCTCCGCTCTCTATGGTTTTGACATTCTTAGCAAGTTTTACTCCTGTAAGTGATGAACACTCATAAAATGCTGCCTCTTTGATGGTCTGTAAGGATTGTGGAAAGCTAACCGATGTAATGGAACTCATTCTGCAAAAGTTCTGCTGTCCGATCACGGTAATCCCCTCACTGATCACTACACTCTTTACATTGAGTTCGCTCCACGGTGCAGGTTCTGACAGACTTGCATCCGGCATTGCACCGGAACCTGTGATCGTCAGTGTCGTACCTGATAATTTCCATTTTACATTGCCATATGTACCGCTCTGCGCAGAAGCTCCTGTCGCATTCTGAGTCAGATCATTCGTTCCGGTACTTTTTTGTTCTTCCTGATCCTTTACTTCTATGTTCTCTGCTTCTGTACTCTTTGTATCCTGACTCTTTACTTCTGTATTTTTTGCATCTTCGTTCTCTTTTGGTTTGTATTTTCCCGCCGGTGAGATGTCCTGAGCTTTCCCTCCGACTAACTGCCCGTCCTCTTTTTGGAGAGATGCTGCTGCCTGTACGGATTTTGTGGAAAATCCAGACATTGCGTATAAAAGACAGCATCCCATGAACAGTCCTAACACTAATTTTCCTTTTTGTTTCTTTTTCATAGCTTTAGACCTCCTTTTTTAGTTAATTTTCCAGTAATAATATATTATTTCCCTACTTTTTTCAGTGATCCTATCAATCACCCTTTCAGTCACCTTTTCAGTCACTTTCCTATTTCAAAATCTTGTATTGTTATTGCTTTATTTTACCACATTTATCTGCTTACCGGAATATATTTGGAATAATCAAAAGAATCAAAAAAGGCATTCGGACTCCTTTCAGAATCCGAATGCCTAAAATATTATACGCTATTTCCGTAATTGTGTTTGCATTGGTACAAATTCAATTTTTAATTGCATCCCCATACCATGAGCTAACCGCTTCAAAAGTTTTAAAGATGGATTTCTGGTTCCATTTTCAAGTTTACTTATATCTGCCTGATCTATTCCCGTACGCTTTGCAAGCTCTTTTTGTGTTAAATTCTGTTCAATGCGTGCATCAATCATGGCACGAATAACATCCATTTCCGGCTGCATGTCATCCCATTCCTTTTTAAATTCAGGGTCTTTTAATTCTTCTTGTAATAAATTTTGAAATTCACTCATTATTCACCACTCCTTTCTAAAAAAGCTTTTCTGCATTTCTTTGCATATTCAATTTCACTTGGCGGTGTCTTTTTCGTCTTCTTAACAAAACCATGTGTTAATACTATTCTCCCTTCATAATAAAAGAAATATAATACTCTTGAAATATCTGTCCCTACTTTTGCTCGCAATTCAAATATTCCGTCACCTAAAGGTTTACTGTATGGTTCTCTTAACTGATTCCCATACTGCTCTAAAATACTAACTAAGCCAAATAATTTTGCCTTCATTTTAGGATTTTGTGAAAGCATAAAATCTTTCGCGGGTTTCTTTCCCTCCTCTGTTTCGTAGAATTCTGCTTTAAATTCACTCATAACTTTCCTCCGATGTGATTTCTATATAAATATAATATGGTGTTTTTACCATATTGTCAAGCAACAGGACACGCCTTGATCAAAAACAAACCGTAATGTAAATTATGATAAAATGAAACCAAGTCCTCTCCCCATGGAATCCCCCACGGGTAAAGGTGACATAGAAGCACCTGTTGTTATTTATCATAAAAAGTGTACATAAGCACTGCTCATGTATTATGTTCCCTCTAACATGGTTCTTCATCATAAACCAGTTTTGCCTTTTCCTCATACAGCATCCGGTCTGCACGCACGATCAGTGTCTCCGGTTTTTCCTCCAGGTCATCCACTAACGTATAGCCGATAGATACGGCAAGCGGATAGAGCAGTTTTTTCTCCTTCTGCATGACCATACTTGTCATTAATCTGTTTGAAACGGTTTGCATCTAAGAGATAAAGGATCATCGGATGCTCCTTATCTGCCTGTGGAATCTTCGTTTCTAACATAAAAAACAGACGTTTCCGGTTATTCAATCCGGTCAGTGCGTCATTATAGATCTGTGTCCTTTGTACATAGACAAAAATGATAAACAACGAAGTGATGATCGCCGGTGCTATGATCGGTGTGTTTCCAACTGTCATCTGTACCATACCTGCTGCCAATGGAAATATCAAAAATATTCCAAACAGCCAGCATAACATCCGTCTTTCCTTATTCGTTTCCCGGATGCCATACTTTACGGCATAGATACAGACTACAAGACTATACAGATATTGCAGGGATGACACAAAAACGAACAATACGCCTCTTTGGTATGTACCATCTGCCGCAATCTGAAATACCCAGCCGGTCCACGGTGTCGTCAGACATAATACCATTGCAAGCCCGATCGGTATCTGACAGATCAGATAGACCAGTCTGCCCGGACGTTTATCCGTTCTTCTGATGCGTGCCATTGCAAAAAAAATCTACCCCTATATAGGTTATTACCATTTGCAAATTCACAGACTCTCCCACCTCTTTCTGTTATATCCTGCTTCCTTCTCCTGTAAAACTATTCCTAATCCTTAGACTCAATTACAATTAATCTGCCTGTTCGAAATTCAATCTCTGCCTGTTCTCCTGTGATCTCATTACTGATCCCAATTGAATGGCAGTGATCTAATATATAATCCTCTAATGGATATTTCATTCCCTTTAATGTGATGCCTTCCACAGCTCCCATAAACGGAAGCAGTGAGACATATTTTCCATACTGTGTTTCTCTTTTGATCACGGTTCTTTGATCTATGACCTGTACCCGGTTATGTGCATCTACAAGATAAGCCGAAATTCCCTCTTCCCGCAGCAATCCCAGCAGATAGACATTTGCAAGCATATGGTCTAACCTGCTTCCGGTTCCTCCTACAATATGGATTTCTTCTGCCCCAAGCTCTGCCGCAGTCTGCACTGCTGACTCGGTATCCGTATCGTCTTTTTCCGGACGTAATACTTTCCACTCAATGCCGTCCATTTTTCGATACGCCTCTAATACAGCCGGGTCTACAGAATCAAAATCGCCCACGATCATGTCCGGTTTTTTTCCGCACCGATATAAGAACTCCATGCCGGAGTCCGCAGCAATGATCTGATCAAATTGTTGTTCTTCTATATATTTTAAAATAAAAGATGCCTCTATGGCACCACCTGATATTACCAATATCTTTTCTGTTTTCTGTACCATTTCACCCATCCACTCTTATTTCATCAGAGTTAAAAAATCCTGCACATTCTGCTCTACATTACCTTTGAACACTGCACTTCCTGCCACGATGATATTTGCTCCTGCATCCATGACCATTTCCACATTGTCCAGATTGATCCCGCCGTCCACCTGGATGTCGGTTTTGAGTCCCTGACGCTCGATCATCTCCTTTAACTTACGGATTTTTTCCGTACAATAGGAAATGTAGGACTGTCCGCCAAAGCCCGGATTGACTGTCATCAACAATACCATGTCCACTTTTGGCAGGATATACTCTACCGCTTCTAATGGGGTTGCAGGATTCAATGCCACTCCTGCTAAGACATCATGCTCTTTGATCACTTCAATGGTGCGGTCTAAATGTTTACACGCTTCTGCATGAACGGTAATGATATCCGCTCCTGCTGCCGCAAATTCGTCAATATAACGAATCGGCTCCTCGATCATCAGATGCACATCAAAGATTCTCTCCGTCAGCGGACGGATCGCTTTGAGCACTGGAAATGCAAAGGAGATGTTTGGGACAAAACAGCCATCCATAACATCAATATGCACATAATCCGCTCCCGCTTCATCAATCACTCGGATCTGCTCGCCTAAATTGGCAAAATCAGCAGATAATATAGACGGTGACAGACATTTCATAATTAAGTTCCTCCTAATACTTTTTCGTATCTTTTATTTCTTCATATAGGGTACAGTAGTTCTCATACCGCTCTGTACTGATCTTTCCTTCTGACAGTGCTTCCTTTACGGCACAGTCCGGCTCATGGATGTGACTGCATCCCGTAAAACGGCATTGTTCTTCTAATGCCACAAATTCAGGATAGCAATCTTTTAAATCCTCTTTTTCAAATCCCGGCATATACATGGAACTGAATCCCGGCGTGTCCATCAGATAGGTGTTTTTCGAAAGCGGTATGACCTGTGAATGTCTCGTCGTATGCTTTCCTCTTTCGATCTTCATACTGATCTCTCCGGTCTCCATTCGGATCTCTGACTGCAGCACATTCGTAAGCGAAGATTTTCCGACACCGGACGGACCGGCTAAGGCAAAGGTCTTTCCCTCTATCTGCTCTTTGACAGTTTCTATACCGATCTGCTCTTTCGCACTGACAAAACAGATCGGATATCCGGCTGCTGCATAGATGTCCTGCAGTCTCTTTCGTTCTTCTTCATCCACTAGATCTGTCTTATTAAAACAAAGCACTGCCGGAATATGCTGATATTCCATCATCACTAGAAAACGGTCTAACAGATGGAAGTTTGGCTTTGGCTTTGCCGCCGCAAAGACCACCAATGCTCCGTCTATATTGGCAACTGCCGGCCGGATCAGTTCGTTTTTCCTCAGCAGAATTTTTTCGATATTTCCTTTTTTCTCATTTTCATCTAAAATAGTAATTTCCACGTTATCTCCGACTAACGGTTTGATTTTCTGATTGCGAAAACTGCCTTTTGCTTTACATTCATAAATTCCGGCTCCTACTACATGAATGTAGTAGAACCCGGAAATTCCTTTTACTATCTTTCCCTGCATATCTTTCCTTACTGCTTGTTAAATGTAACGTCCTGTACCTGTTTCTGCTCTGTTCCGTCAGAAAGTGACCAGGTAATCTCAAGTTTTCCGGAAGACATTTCTGCGATATCTGTTTTCTGGATCGAGTATGGGAAGGATTCGATCGCAATACTGTTCCACTGCTCTAACACTGCTCCATTAGAGTCCTTTAATACAATACTTGCACCTACCACACTGTCATTATCTGCCGGTGCCGTAATCTTGGCACTGAACTTATAATAAGTGATCTTTGGTCCGTCACTGATGACCAGACTGATATTGCTTCCCGCATCGACATATTTTCCATCTGCGATACTCTGACTGATGACATTTCCTGCCGCAACGGTATCACTGTTCTCTTTGGTAACACTTGTTACCGTCAGTCCTGCTCCTGACAGTTCGTTTCTGGCATCTGTCTCCGATTTTCCAACCACTTTTGGAACTACGACCGGTGCTTTTCCCTGAGATACAACAATACTGATACTGTCACCCTTCTTTGCCTTGGCACCTACATCCGGTGTCTGGGAGATGACCTGACCGCTTGCTACCGTATCACTGTTTGCGTAATCCCTTGAATACTTAAATCCGTTATCCTGCAGTTTATTAATGGCGGATGTCTCATCGAGTCCCTTGACATCCGGAACGGAAACTTCACCCACGCCACTGCTCATCACAACGACAATGGTTGTATTTTTCTTGATCATATCTCCTTCGTCTTCACTCTGCGAGATGATCTCTCCTGCATCATATTTTTCGGAAGCCTGTGTGCCGCCGTCTTTGATGCCTAGATCAATTTTATTTAATGCTTTTTTTGCTTCCTCATAGGTCATTCCGGTGACATCGATCATCTCGACCTGTTCGCTGTCTTTCTCGGTTTTTGTCGCCTCTTTTGTATCATCCTTTTTACCGGAGGAACCAAATTTTACGATCCCACTGACACTTAAGATCAGCCAGATGACAATTCCGACAATGATCACACCTGCAACGATCCCTGCAATGGACATAGCCTTTTCCATCTTCGGATTGAGTTCGCCTTCGGATTCTTCTTCCTCCTCTTCGTCGTCCTCATCCTCTTCCGCTTCTTCCTGCGGATCATAATAAACGCTTTCTGCTTCTTTTTTGATGCGCTCTAAATCTTCATCATTATATTTTCTTGTCTCGCCGCCGACATTCGGATCTACCAATGTCACAAAATCTTCATCCGGATTGATCAGGGATTTCTTTAAATCCAATAACAGATCGCCCATGGTCTGATATCTTCTGTCTGCATTCTTCTGTGTACACTTTAAAATAATCTTTTCTAAGCTGACCGGAAGATTTGGTGCATAAGCACTCGGTGCTACCATTTCTTCCTGCAAATGCTGGATCGCCACGGCTACAGTGGTATCTCCGTCAAACGGTACACGTCCTGTCACCATTTCGTACATCACGATTCCTAAGGAGTAGATGTCACTTCTGCCATCCACAAAACCGTTTCTTGCCTGCTCCGGGGAAGAATAATGGACAGAACCCATCACATCCGAATTAATGGTATTTGATGTTGCCGCTCTTGCAATACCAAAGTCCATGACTTTGACTTTTCCCTCTGTGGAGATCATGATATTCTGCGGTTTGATATCCCTGTGAATGATATTTTTCTTATGGGCAGCCTCAATTCCTCTGCCTACCTGAATGGCAATACTGATCGCCTCTTTAAAAGTAAGCTGTCCTTTTTTCTCAATATAAGTCTTTAAGGTAATGCCTTCTACATATTCCATGATAATGTAGTACATCCCCTCCTGACTTCCTACGTCATAAATATTGACAATATTCGGATGCTCTAAGCCCGCTGCTGACTGCGCCTCAGTACGGAACTTTGTTACAAAATTAACATCCTCTGAAAATTCCTGTTTTAATACTTTAATCGCAACGAAACGTCCTAATGTATGGTCTTTTGCCTTATAGACATCCGACATTCCGCCCGCACCTATTTTTCCTACGATCTCATAACGATCATCTATAAACATTCCTTCTGTTAGCATTCTTTCCACCTCGTCTAAAACGGTTCTATAACAACCACCGTGATATTATCCTTTCCCCCATTGTCATTTGCTGTCCGGACTAATCTCTCCGCGCACTCCGCAACGTCTCTCTGACTGTTGATGATGCTTCGGATGTCCTGATCCTCTACCATGTTTGTCAATCCGTCCGTACAGATCAATATGTAATCCTGCGGTTCTAAATTCACCTGAAAGAAATCCGCTACTACTTTGTCTGCTGCTCCTACAGCTCTTGTAATGATATTCTTGTCGGGATGATCTTTTGCTGCATCTTTTGCAATCTCGCCCATGCGTACCATTTCCTCTACTAAGGAATGGTCTCTGGTCACCTGTTTGATCTCTTTGCCGACAACATACATTCTGCTGTCACCAACATTGGCAACCCATGCCTTTTTCCCGATTACTGTCACTACAACAACCGTAGTCCCCATGCCGGACATTGCCTCATCACCGGCTGCTTTTTTTATCAGTTCCTCATTTGCTTTACAGATGGCATGCTCGATGACCTCCACCGGTTCGGTTCTCTCATCCTTTTCAATACTCTCTACGATACTTTCTACCGTATATCTGGATGCATACTCACCTGCTTTGTGTCCGCCCATCCCATCTGCTACAATAAAAAGGTTCGGCAAATTTCCAACGGCATTCTCCGATGTATACATATAATCCTGATTCATTTCTCTTCTCTTTCCGATGTCTGATATCGAAAATGTCTTCATTCCCTGTTTCGCCTACCCTTCTGTATATCTCTTTCTCAATTGTCCACAGGCACCATCTATGTCTCTGCCCATTTCCCTTCTAATAGTAACATTTATTGCATTTTTTTCAAGTTCTATTTTGAATTTCTCTGTTGCCGTATGATCCGGCTGCTTATAATTCCGCTCTTTGATCGGGTTGACCGGTATCAGATTCACATGACAGTTCATTCCATGGATCAGTCTGCTGAGTTCCTCTGCATCCTCTTTTGTATCATTGACTCCTGCCACTAAGCTGTACTCAAAGGTCACTCTCCTGCCTGTCTTTGAAAAATAATATTTGCAGGCATCGATCACTTCTTCGATGTCATACTTATTTGCGATCGGCATCAGTTCCTGCCTCTTTTTCTGGTTTGAAGCATGCAGGGAAAGTGCTAATGTCATCTGTAATTTTTCTTCGGCAAGTTCCTTAATCTTCGGTACAATGCCACAGGTGGATACCGTCAGATTTCTCTGGCTGATGTTTAAGCCGTTTTCATCGGTCAGCATGGTAATAAAACGCAGCAGGTTTTCGTAGTTGTCTAACGGTTCTCCCGTTCCCATCACAACCACATTGGAAACACGCTCCCCCGTCAGAAGTGTGATGGCGTAGATCTGGTCGAGCATTTCGGAAGGCAGCAGATTTCTCGTCAGTCCATCCAGTGTGGAAGCACAGAATCTGCAGCCCATTCTGCAGCCGACCTGTGAGCTGATGCAGACACTGTTTCCGTGCTTATACTGCATCCAGACAGATTCCACCACATTGCCGTCCGCAAGCCGGAACAGAAACTTCTGTGTACCATCGATCCTGGAGATCTGCCTCTCTAACAGCTTTACCGCCGTAAAGGCATAGTTTTCCTTTAACTGCTCCCGCAGTTTCTGCGATATATTTGTCATCTCGTCGATGCTGCGCACAAGATGCACATGCATCCAGCCATAGATCTGTCCGGCACGGAATTTTTTCTCGCCCATGGCAAGCAGCTCCTGTGTCAGTTCTTCCAGATCCATTGATTTGATATCTTTCTTCTCCATTGTATTATGCCTTGTTTCTCCTGCATTTTATCATGTAAAAGCCATCTGTTTCTGCCGATGGCAGCAATTCTTTTTCCTCCAGCAGGGTAAATGGGCTGTTTTCCAGAAACCAGTCCCTGTTATCCTGATTTTCCGCTTTTGTCAGCGTGCAGGTGCTGTACATCAGAATACCGCCCGGCTTTACATACTGCCATACCACGGAAAGGATCTCCCGCTGCAACGCAGCAATATCCGCCACCTGCTCCGGCGTCATCCGGTATTTGATATCGCTCTTTCTGCCGATCACTCCAAGTCCGGAGCATGGCAGGTCCGCAATGACCACATCCGCTTTTTCTACTGCCTGCGGATCCAAAATACGAGCATCCCGGACAAGTACCTCGATGGCATCTGCCGCCCCGGCACATCTTTCAATGTTTTCCTCGATCATGCTGACCTTATTTTCCGTCAGGTCACGCGCCTGCACACTGCCTTTTCCGTGCAGCTTAGCCAGTGCATGCATGGCTTTTCCGCCCGGCGCCGCACAGACATCGATCACCGCATCGCCCGGCTTTATGCCTGCAAGCTCCACAACCTGCATGGAACCGATATCCTGCATGAAAAAGCTGCCTTGTGCATATCCCGGCAAAGCGTCGATGTGATCGACCTGTTCCAAATAGTAAGCATAAGGGAACTGTTTGGACTGTGTTACCTTTACGCCCGTCTCGGCGATCTGCGCAAGCATCCTGCTTTGCG
>ERZ772893.3152-NODE-3152-length-12057-cov-8.149975_pt1 | contig 12057 bp, 10 predicted proteins | sample MGYA00511482_ERZ772893 | MGnify/ENA primary metagenome ERZ772893 (study PRJEB29015, sample SAMEA2737687) | human gut metagenome | biome: human gut; feature: human-associated habitat; material: faeces | place: China | collected 2012 ...
AATGTTAATAAAGATAAAGCAATTATAAAAATATCTTTATGTTCAATAATATAATTTATTATAGTATCTATATTATATTGTTGCATAAATTACCTCCTTTCTGATATTAGTTGATTATTATTAAAATTATAATAAGTGTACTAGTGTTTGGGATTATATTAAAATTATAGTAGGATTAATGTTTTTAATATAGTAGTGATACCAATTATAAATAAAAAGATAAAAAATAGGGTTATTAATTTAATTATCATTTATAGAATAAACTATTTTGATAAAATATACAAATATGGTTAAAAAAAGAAAGACTATATATAATAAAATATTAGTTAAAGAAAGTTTAAGTAATTAAGAACTAAAAATTTTAAATGATTATATATTGCAAAATTTATTCTTTTTAGTTTCAAAAGAAAAGTTAAATAATGGAATTGATGAAATCTAATTTAATTAGGTTTTATTTTTTATAATTTTTTTAGAAAGGATGATTTGATGATTAAAGATAATAAGCGAATAGATATAGAACTTTTAAAATTAATAAAAAAGAATAGCAATATATGGGTATTAGATCCTAAAAATCAAAAATAAAATAAATAGAAATATGAAAAATATTTCAACATAAGACAAAAGGTATCTATATAACAACATATTATTTATAGATACCTTTTTATAAGAAACTATAACAAAGATAAATTAAATATTGAGAAATTATAGAATCTAAGTTTTATTAGGTTTTATTTTTTTATAAATTTTTAGAAAGGAGAAATCAAAATGTCAGATCAAATAGTTGTTATTGTTGTAACTGTAATAGGCTTAAGTATAGCCTATTCAATAATATCAAGGGTATTTTTCAAAGGAAAAAAACTTATTAGAAAGTTAAAAAGATTTATTAGACAATTAAAAAAACTTGCAATTTGGATATTTAGAATTTGGAGTGGAGGGATGTAGATGGATGGATTAGATAAAGACATAGAAGAGTTAATTAGAAGTTTATTTATTATTATTAAAGACTTTATAGTTGGTATTGCTAAAGGAATTTTTTATGGTACTAAAAAGCTTAGAAATAGAAAACTTCTATTAGGATCTTTAATTAATTTTCTGATCCCATTAATTCCTTTGTTTAAGAATTTCAGCATTATAAGTAACTTAAAAATAAATAACACAACCAATATTAATAATGCTGTTTTAGATTATTTAATCTTTTTTGTTATTTCATTTATTTTATATTTAAACATTATTTCAGGAAGTGGTGGCAATAAGAAGCTGTCAGCTGCATTAGAAACAGCGGGAATTGTAGGTCAAGATGGAAGACCACCTATGCTTTTATATAAATATAAAGATAATGTAGGCTATGAAATATATAAATTTAGAGGATTGGTTAAATTTTCTGAGTGGAAAAAGAAAAAAGAAGATATTGAAACAAACTTAAATATATCAATTAAAGAGATAAAGCAAGGTAAGAGAAAGGATGAAGTTATTTTAAAAACTGTTCCAGGAGTTTTAGTTATGCCTGGAGGAACTGGAGAAGAAAAAACTGAAGAAGAAAGAAAAAAAGTAACTTTATATTGGAATGACAATGTTATAAAAGAAAAGGATAACTTAGTTTCTATAGGAAGAAATGAAGTAGAAGAAATAGTAGTTGACTTTGATGCAGATCCACATTTTCTAGTAGCAGGGGCAACAGGCTCAGGTAAATCTGTTACTATAAGATCTATTGTTTGGCAGTTCTTAGTACGAGGACATAAAGGATTTTTTGTAGATTTCAAAGGGGGGCTGGGTGCGAAACGTTGGTTTGAAATTCCATTAGAAATAGTGGTTGGGATAGCCTAGTAGAAAACTGAATCTTTGATAAGGAAAATGATACAGTCATGTTTGTAGAAGTCCTTACACTAATTTCCCACAAGCATAGGAAAAGGTTATTTTGAATATGTTTGAAGCTGGGTGAAGTCGGTGAAATCTATTGGAATTAGGAACAATAGATAAGAGTAATCGGGTGGTGATAGTACATGGTAAGAATGATATTAAAGTATCTGACGAATCTCTGAATGTACAGTTCTAAACCGCTAACTAAAATCTGAGATGATTTTGGTATGCCATAATTTAAGGCATGTTAGTGAAGAAAAGTAAAAATCTAGCCTATGAAATTCTTTATATCAAACTATGATGATATCAAGCTAACAGGACTATAGGAGATACCTAAATACTATCTATACTAGAAGATTTGGAACGTTGAAAGTTAGAGACTACCATTCAAACTAATAACCTAGGGTAGGTATAGACGAAGAAAATAAGCTATTTTACTCTAATGATAGCGGTGTCATAGTACCTATGAAACTGTGATAATAAGCAGTGGAGGGATGGACACTAGTCAATGCAAATCAATTTATAAATTAATAAAGTTGAATTTCTATTTTTCGAGTAAGACAGGGAAAGCAAATACTTAAAAGAAAGGATTTGTCCCAATAGAAAACAAATGAGTTTGTAAACTTAAAAAGTTAGAAATTGTTTTGTAATGATGGAACGCCGTATGAGGTGAAAGTCTCACGTACGGTGTGGGGCGGGGGAAAACTAGTAGGTTTAACATGTAATGATGAAATCGAAAGTTACCTATCGCTATAGTTTTCTGATGGATATAAAAGATATGGAGAAACCATTATTGATAGACCAAAGCTTTTAGAAGTTTTAAAAACTTTAGTTAAAGAAAATGAATTGAGACAAAAGGCTTTATTAGAAGTAGGAGCTAAAAATATAAACCAATATAACAAAAAAAGCTCTAAGAAGATGTATAGAGTACTTTTAGTTATTGATGAACTTGCAGAAGTAATAGATCCTAATTCTGTACCTAAGGAAGAAAAAGAAATAGCAGATGAAATTACTGGTATATTATCATCCTTTGGTAGAGTTGCAAGAGCAACAGGAATACACATGATATTTGGAATACAACGTCCTGATGCTAATGTTGTTAATGGTCAAATTAGAAGTAATGTTACTGGAAGAATTTGTGGAAGAGTTCCTTCAGGAAAAGCTTCAGAGATTGTTTTAGATGATCCTTCAGCAGCTTCATTACCTAAGGTAAAGGGAAGGATGATATATCAAAATGCAGGAGAAATGATAGAGTTTCAAGGATATTTCTTTGATGATGATAAAGATTTAAGAAAAGTGAAAGTACCAGGTGATAGATTACTTGTTGGAGGTGATGTTGGATGCGATGATGGAGAAGAGCTTTATCCTAGAAAAGTTAATAAAAAACAAAAGAAATTTAATTTAAATACTTCAATAGAAAAATTAAAAGATAAAATAAAGATATTTAAATTTAAAAGAAAGACAAAAGAGAATGAAAGTATTGAAGATGATATTTTAGCTAGAGACAATATGGATGAATTTGAAAGTGGAATTATTAACTGGACATCTGAAAAAAGAGACATGGAAAATAAAGCAGAAGTTAAGAAATCAACTATTTCAAATGAAATGGATGATTATTATATAGATTAATATTAAGAAAAGGAGTGTGATGAAATGTTTTTTAAGAAAAAATGCACTAATGAAAAAATTGATAAAGAAAAAAATAAGGATAAAAGTAAGAAGAAATTCTTAGATAAGCCTGTTAAACTTAAAAGTGCTACAGGAATTAGGGTCGCAAGATTTACATTATGGGCATTAATAGTATTTTTAACAATTAGAGGTGCTGTAAGTGTTTTAAGGCCTGATCCAATTAATTCTATCTTAGATAGTCAAAAGAATTTTGAAGCCAAGCTCTCAAAGGAAAATTTATTAGAGAGTAGGGCTTTTTCTTTTGCAGAAAATTTTACAGAAGAATACTTTAATTTATTTTTTGGAGATTCTGAAGACTACACTAATAGATTAAGCAAATATATGGATAAAGAAATAATTAACTCTTTAGATAGAAGTGGTTATATGACAACAGATTATGTTAAGGCCTACTCAGTTGAAAGATATTCAGAAACTCAAGTAGATGTATTTGTTTATGCGAAAGTTCAGTTTAGAACTGAAAAACCAGAACAAGATAAAATCCAGGATGTAACCAAAAGACAATATGATATTAATCAGAGAGATGTATATGTAAAAGTGCCAATTTACTTTGATGAAAATGGGAATATGATTGTTGAAGATGCACCTTTACTAGTAGCAGCTCCTGAAAAAGTAAATTACAAACTTAAAGATAGTTATTTAGGAAAAGAAGTAGCTAATAATGATACAACTAATGCAATAAAAGATAGTTTAAATCAATTTTTAAAATCTTATTATCAAGAAGATCAAACACAAGTAGATTATTTCTTGAAAACACCAGGAAGCATAAAAGCTGTTAGATCTGATAATAGCTTCAACGGAATAGAATCAATAAAGGTTATTGTCTTAGGCTCAAATAAGTATAAAGCCATTGTTGAAAATAAAATAACTTCTTCAGGAAAAAATTTAAAGCAAAAAGTTAATTTAGATTTAGTTTTTGAAGGTGATAAATATTTAATTGAAAGTATGGATACTAGAACTTTAAACATAAAGTAAAAGATTTGGAGGGATTAATACAATGAGAAATTTATTAAACAATATTAAAAACAAGGTTACAAATAGAAAGCAGCAAATAAAAGCAGCATTTATAACACTTTATTTATCTATTGGAATTGCAACGCCAGTATTTGCAGTACCTAACGTTGCTGAAAATGCTTCAAGGTGGTTTCTAGATCAGATTTTTTGGGTTGTAATTGGAGTTGCATTTATAATGGCAGCTAGAGCATATAACAAAAATAACACAGTTAAAATGATTGCTTCAATTGTAATAGGTGGAGTATTATTAGTTTTTGTAAAAAATCCAACTATGCTAGAAAACTTCGGTAACTGGGTTATTGAAATATTTGGGGTGAGGTAATTGGAAGAGATAATTTTAAGAAGCTATAATAAAGTTCACACTGTAGAGCAAAATTGGTACAGCATAGGAAGTATAAAGCTTCCTGCCCCTATTAATCCATCAGTAGCAATATGTTTTTTTTCTTTATCAGTAAGTATTTTATTAATAGATCAATTTGCCCAAATACCAATACCAGGAATGATTAAGTTTGGAATTATTCCATACCTAATAACAAGAAGAATTAAAGAAAATAAAAAGGATGGAAAGAGTTTAATAAAATATTATAAATCTTATATTCCTTTCAGATTTAAAGAAAAGATTCAATATGAAAGGTTTAAACCAATTGAAAAGATAGGTAAAATTAAGTTTTTCCATTAAAAAGCAAATAGATAGGTTGCAACTAATACCTATCTATTTGTAAGAAATTTTATCTAAAAAAGGTCTATCAATAGATATTTTATAAAAGTTATTAAATTTAGTCAAATTTAATAGCAAGAAAAACTAAAGAAAATAAAAATTATAGAAAGACTTCAATGCCATTAAAAGGGAATAGATATGCTTAAATTAAAGCACATCTACTTTTCAGTTTAAGTGGTAATGAGAAGCTTTTCCTATTAAATTTTAAAAAAAATTTTTTAAATTAGTCAAATTTATTAAAAGGAGTGAGAAAATGTTTAAATTTCCAATTAAATATTATGATGATAATATAATATTTACCGAAGATGGTTGCTATGGAGCTTTTGAAATTAAAGGGGTAGATTATGAAAATAAAAGTAGAGATAGTAAAATAAGAGTATTAGACAATTTAACTAACTTTTTAGTAGATATAACTACTGAAGCTAAAATACTTATAATACCCACAAAGCAAGAAGTAGATAAGATTATAAGAAAAAATTATAAGGTTATGAATAAAGAAGATCCCTTAGCTGAACTAGCAGAAGTCTATAGTGAAGGCGTAATCGATTATTTAAAAGAAAAAGAAGTTACTAAAAAAGCAAAAGATGAAAATGGAAATGAAATTGAATATAGTGAAAAATCTATAGACTATAGAACTATAATTTTAGTTAAATTTGAAGATTTATCTGAGAATGATATGTTAAAGAAATTAGGACAATGTTTTGAATACCTATTAGATAGCCCTAAAAAGGCTCTAGATTATTTTTTAGGGGTTAGGGATAACAATATACTACAAAGTAAAATAGAGGCTTTTAAAAAACGTTCTGGGGCTTTTATAAGGCAAAATGAATTAAGAGTTAATTTAAAGGCTCTAAAAAATAAAGATTTGGAATGGCTTTATAGAAGAATTAATAAGAGAGGCCTTGAAAAAGAAGCTGTTAAAACAGGCTTTATTCCTTTGGCAAATTATAATTTAAGAGAAGAAACAAATGATATTGAAATAGATCCATTAACTTTAGATATTAAGTGTTTATTTGAAGGTAAAATATCAAATATTGATAGAGCTTTAAAAATATCAACGGAGGATGGAGATAGTTATCAGTCATTTTTAACACTAACAGAGATGCCTGATTTAAGATTTCCAGGAAGTGAGTATATATTTACTACTCAAGAGTTTAATTTTCCTATTGAAACTTGTATAACTATAAAAAGCTTAAGTAATTTAGAAAGTAAACACTTTGTTAATAGATCTAAAAAGAAGGTTGAATCGGAAATTAATAATGCAAATGAAGTTAATTTAAATGCCAGCGATGATACCTATATAGCCTTAGATGAAGTTAGAGATATGGAAATAGAAGTTAATTCAAGAAAGAAATTAGCAAAGACAACCATATCTTTTTGTATTTCTGCAGATAACAAAGATACTCTCGAGAATAATGTAAGTGATGTTATGACCTTTTATAAAGATTCAAACTTTGGCATTCAAAGATCTGTTGCAGATCAATTAAAGTTATATATGGAATTTATACCAGGAGCAAGTAGATATACTGAAGATTTCGTTAGAATAATGTCTTATAAAACTATAGCAGGAACTGGAATAGGGGTTAGAAGGGAACTAGGAGATGAAGAAGGCTTTTACTTAGGTGAAACTGCCATAGTATCAAGAAAAGTATTTTTAAATATGGCTAGAGCTTGCTTAGAAAATAAAAGTGCATCAGCTACTCTTTATGGGAATCTAGGAACAGGAAAAAGTTTTGCTGCTAATCTTATAGTGCTTCTCCATGTTATATTTGGTGGATATGCACTGGTTTTTGATCCTAAAAGTGAAAGGAACAATTGGATTAGGCATTTGCCTTGGTTAGACGGCCTTATAAGCATAGTCAGATTAACAGCAGAAGAAAAGTATACTGGAATGTTAGATCCCTTTAATATCTATAGAGATAGTATTGAGGAAGCTATAGAATTAGCTGTAAACATAGTAATAGAGCTTAATAAATTAGTTCCTAAAGATGATGAATATATAGTTTTAAAAGAAGCTTCAGTTAAAATTAAAGAATCTGAAGTTAAATCTATGACAAGACTTATAGAAATACTAGAAGAATACAAAGAAGAAGATGAACTATCTCCTGCAGCAAGAAGATTAGCAAGAAAATTAAGAGCTAATAAGGAAGTTGGTATGTCAAAATTAATATTTGGTACAGGAAAAGAAGAAACTATTAAATTTGATAATAGAATAAATATACTTCAAATTGATAATTTAAAAATACCAGGATTAAATACTAAGAAAGAAGATTATACTGATGAAGAAAATTTATCAAATGTACTACTTATGATTATGGCTCAGTTTGGTAAGAAATTTGCATTAACACCAAGAAATAATTTTAAAATAGTTTTATTTGATGAATCCTGGGTATTAAAAAATTCAGTTGAAGGAATTAAGCTTTATGACTTTTTAACAAGAATGGGAAGATCACTTTTTACAGGGTGTATATTCAACGGGCATTCAGTATTAGATATTCCATCAGAGCAAATAAAAAACACAATATCCTATAAGTTTTGTTTTAGAACAGATGAAATAGAAGAAGCTAAAAGAATGTGTGAGTATTTAAAAATAGATGTTTCAGAAGAAAATATAAACATGATATTAAAATTAGATAACGGAGAGTGTTTATTTAAAGATTTAGATGGAAGAGTTGGTAAATTTAGGTTTGATCCAGTTTTCGGAGATATAACAGAAGCATTTAATACAACTCCAAAAGAAGATAAAAAAGATGAGAATGAGGAAATAGAAAATAAAGATGAAGTTTATGAAGAAAGTTAGTATAGCAATGTTCATAGCTTCTTTTTTTATACCAATAATTATTGTGTTATCAGCAATACTTATTATTGGAACTAATGTAACATCTAATAAAAAGGCAGGTCCAGTAGTACCTTCTGAAAGTGAAAAAGCCTTTATAGAAGCTATGGCTCCAGTAGCACAAGAAAGCTATAAAGAGCATGGAGTACTTCCTTCTATAACTTTAGCACAAGGAATAATAGAGTCAGCCTGGGGAAAATCAGGACTAACAGTACAAGGAAACAACTTATTTGGAATAAAGGCAGATATAAGCTGGACAGGACCTGTTATAGAAATGAATACTCAAGAATTTGTAAATGGTCAGTATATAACTGTAGTTGCAAGATGGAGAGTGTACGATAGATGGGAAGATTCTATATTAGATCATGGAAAATTTTTAAAAGAAAATATTAGATATGAACAAGCAGGAGTATTTAATGCTAAAAATTATAAAGAACAAGCAGAAGCTTTATTAAGAGCAGGATATGCAACCGATCCTAATTATTCTAATAAGCTCTGTTCTATGATAGAAAGTTATAGCTTAGATCAATATGATAATGTGCAGAATAATACGCAAACGTAAGGGGTGATAGTTTGATTGATTTTTTATATAAAAAGTATACAAACCTAAATAAGAAAAAAGTATTTAAGTTAGTAGCAATATGTGTATTTGTTTATGTTGTATTTAGGGTTTTTGAAAGGAAAGTAAGTGCAGATATCTTTGAAGCTATAGGAGAGCCAAATAACTTTACAGATTTAGTAGGGAATGGAAAATTCTTAGAAAGTCCCTTTAGATCTAATTATTATTTAGATATTAAAAGTGTAAGCTCAGGATTAAAAGGAACTTTTAATGAGTATGGCAATTGGCTTGCTAATATGCTATGGTATGGATTAACTATAATAACATATATGCTTATTATGCTTTTTAATTTAGCCTTTTCAATGGATATATCAGATATGTTTAAAGAAGTGCTAAATACAATAATGACATCATTAAAGAACTCAGTTTTTGATGAGTATTTTATTTTAATAGTTTCTATAGCATTAATTTATATTGCTATATCTTTTTTTAGAAATAACATTGGACAATTATTTAGTAGATTAGGATATATAATACTAACTATTGCAATAATGGGAATGGCAACTAAGTATTCAGCAGATATAGTTTCAGGAATGACTACCTTATCAAAGAGTATAGGAGCAAATTCTATAGTTGCAATAAGTGATAGAGAAACAACGGAAAATAATATAGGGCAAATATCAGGAGAGTTATGGGCCAGTTTAGTTCATACACCATGGTTAGAGCTTGAGTTTGATGGAAAATATAATTCACTTGAAAATAAAGATGATATAGTAAATAAAATTTTTAGTTTAAAAAAAGAATCTAATGAAAGACAAGAATATATAGATAAGTTAAACGAAGGAAATCCAGAACTATTTAAAGAAAATGCAGGCTCAGGGAGAATACTTCCAGCACTTCTTATATCAATAGTAAATATATTCAAAATGTTTGTTATGATAGTTATTGCTCTTGTTCAAATTGTCTTTCAAATTTTAACTATATTATTTGTAATAGCCTTTCCATTTTTACTTTTATTATCAATGTCACCTAGCTTTGGAGGAGTAAACTTAATATCTAATTGGTGGAATCAAATATTAGGCTCTCAATTAGGAATAGTATTAACTTCCTTCCTTTTAGGATTGCTTATAAAGATAGATGGACTTATAGCAACATATTTAGGGGAGTTAGGCACTTATGGATGGTTTGGTATAACTTTAGTTCAAACAGCAATATATATTGGCATTATACTTCAAAGAAAACAAATATTTAGAGTATTAATGTCCTTGCAAAGTAAAGTTAGTAGATCAGGTGCAGGAGTATGGCGTAATACTATGAGAACAACGGAAAAAGGTATTGATGGCTTAAAAAATGTTGGTGGAGCTGCAGCTGATAAAGTTAAAGGAAAAGCTGAAGATTTAAAAGATGCAGTAAGGAAAAAAGCCACTACCTTTGGAGATAAAGTTAGAGCTTTCAACGATGAACACTTTGATAGAGAAACTGTAGGAGATAGGATTAGAAATTATAATAAAGCTAAAGCGGAAGAACAAAGAAAATCTAGAGAATCAGCAGCAAAACAAAAAGCTACAAGAGATAATACAAGCAAAACACAATCAAGGCAAACCCAAGATATAAATAGACAAGAAGGAAAGTCTTATACTACAGATCAAAAAACAAGGCCAAATATAAGACAAAATAAAGATGAACATATGGATCAAAATATAAATCAAGCTCCTGCAGAACATAATGAAAAAAGAAAGACTGAAGAGAAAGTAGAAAATATTAAAAGACCAAGTATAAATGATTTAGCCCAAAATATAAAAAATAATAATTCAAATAAAAATAATATTTCTAAAGGTGTAAAAGATAAAAATTCTAAAAATAATATTGGGGAAATAAGAAAAAATAACCTTAGAAAAACTGATAAAAAAGAAATTCCAATAAATAAAGATATATCGTTAAATAGAAAAATAGAAACTATAGAGCCTAAAGAAATCAATAGTGATAGCATAAATAGAGGAAAAAACAATATTATTGAGACATCAGTAAAAGATAACTCTAGAAATAATGATGTAGAAATAATAAAAGATGTACCTATAAGAAAAAATAATGAAGAATTGATAATAGAAAGTAGAAATGAAGATGTAGAAGCTGATGAAAGTAATACTATTATCTTAAATAAAAGCACAAATAGAAACAATCAAATATCTAAGGATATAAATATAAAGAAGGAAAGAAAATCAACTGAAGAAAAGATAAGAAAAGTAGAAAACAATGAAAGAAAAATTATTAAAAATCAGGAAAAAGCAAAAATTAATATAAGTAATATTGATAGAGCAAAGATGTTCAGAAAAAATATTAATAATAAAAAATAAGATTAATAAAAAGAAAAGTAGTTAGATTGCCCCCACAAAAATCAAACTACTTTTCTCAGGTAAAGTATATATACATAAAAGAAAATAAATAAATAAAAAAGGTACTTACCAAACTAATCTACTTCTAGAATAATCAAGCTATTTGTTTGGTACAACAGGAGAATTTAAATGTTCATTTTAATTGTACTATAATTCAAATTAAAAATCAATATTATTGAAAAAATTGAATAAAATGGATAGGAGAAACTATGGTAAATCCTATCCATTTAAATGGAAAGGTAAAAATACTTTATAATTATAGCCTAAAAATAACATTCTAATTCATTATGTAATAAAAATGGATAGGCAAGGTATAGTAAAACCTATCCATTTTTAATAATAAAGAAAAGCTAATATATAGATATATATGATTTAAAAAAAGCAAATATGAAAATTATAGGAGGAATTATGAGAAAAAGATTAATTTTGACAGGATTAATGAGTCTACTTATAGTATCATTAACAGAAAAAAATTAGTAAAAGATGAAATAAAGGATGTATCTTTTACTAGTATCTTAGCATTGACACTTATATTAAGCTTAATAACATTAATAAAAATAATAATACTTATTGGTGTAATTCAAATGTTCTTGCAAGTTTTAAATATAAAGAAAATATATAGCTTAAAGGAACTTTAAAAAGCTACATATTTTCTAGTTAAAGGAATTATTCAGGTAATAATTATTAGATAATATATTACTGAGCTATGTATTAATTTTACAATAATTAAAAATTTTTTTCAATATTCATGAAATTTAAAAATAATTTTAAGAAAGGAAAATAGGCATGAAAACTCAAAAAAAATTAGTGTTGAAAGATACCTAAGAATAAGAGATAAAGTTAAGATTGCTAGAGATACATTGATTATACGAATATAAAGTCAGATAGATATTAGATTAAAAAATTTCTCTTTTTTAGTAATGGCTGATACGGTATAATATGTAAGTGAATAGCATATTTTATGTTTCTAGTATTATAAATAGGAAATAAAATT
>ERZ772893.3155-NODE-3155-length-12046-cov-24.617880_pt1 | contig 12046 bp, 8 predicted proteins | sample MGYA00511482_ERZ772893 | MGnify/ENA primary metagenome ERZ772893 (study PRJEB29015, sample SAMEA2737687) | human gut metagenome | biome: human gut; feature: human-associated habitat; material: faeces | place: China | collected 2012 ...
TTACTTAAAGAGGAGAAAAAAGAAGAAGAATGAAACGTATCATCCCCCTTACTCCCCGCCGATGGCTGGCTTTAGAAATATTTCGCCGGATGAAACACGAAAGAGTGGAAGAACATCCGCTCAGACAGCTTTTTTGGGAATGCACCTTACGATGTAATGTACGTTGCCGCCATTGTGGCAGTGACTGCAAGTCCTCTCCCGCTACTCCGGATATGCCTCTGCAGGATTTTCTAAAAGTACTGGACAGCATAACAACACATACCAATCCGCACGATGTATTCGTCATTATCTCCGGTGGAGAACCAACCGTACGTGAAGATTTGGAAACTTGCGGTAAAGAAATATCCCGACGGGGATACCCGTGGGGCATGGTATGCAACGGCCTGTGTCTCACACGCGAACGGCTTCACAACCTGATCCGCAGCGGTATGCGTAGTATATCCATCAGCCTGGACGGACTGAAGGATGTACACAACTGGATGCGACGACATCCCGAAAGTTTCGATTGTGCCGTAAATGCCATATGGGAAATCACAGCTATCCCCGAACTGACATTCGACGTCATTACCTGTGTCACCCGCCGTAGCCTGCCACAGTTGTCGGCTATGAAAGAGTTACTTATCAGTCTCGGAGTCAAACGATGGAGAGTATCTACCATCTTTCCGGTAGGACGAGCCGCCGAAGAACCGGAATTCCGTATGAACGGAGAAGAACTGAAACAAGTGCTCGACTTCATCCGTGACACCCGAAAGGAAGGAATTATCCGTGCGAGTTACGGCTGCGAAGGTTTCCTGGGTAACTATGAAGGTGAAGTACGGAATACTCCTTTCTTCTGTAGCGCCGGAATATCAGTCGGCTCCGTTTTGATTGACGGTTCTATCAGTGCCTGTAGCAGCATCCGCTCCAACTACCATCAAGGAAATATCTATCAGGATGATTTTTGGGAAATATGGCAAACGAAATTCCAGCCTTATCGCGACCGTTCATGGATGAAAAAAGACGAGTGCGCCCGATGCAAATACTTCCGTTATTGTCAAGGCAATGGTATGCATTTGAGAGATAATGAAGGAAAACTACTGGTATGTCATCTGAACAGGTTGACAGGAAACTCTGCAAATGTTCCGGAATAAAAGATTCAGACCCACTATATATTGCTAGTAACCCACCCAAGAATACCCATTTCAGGTGATTGCAGGAAATCGTCAAAGCCTCTATCTTTGCAATATCAGAATTGAATTAATTAGTCATAATTAAAAATTACGTAGCCACATTGAAAACATTGGAATCGGCCGAAGTGATTCTCCCGCATTCTCACATTTGGTTGTTAGTTTTAAAGAACCATATAATGTATTCAATATTACAGAATAAGTGTAAATAGCATAAATTCTAGTAAACAAAAGGCCCGGCTTGTGAAAGCCGGACCTTTTCGTTTTATCTCTGATGAGCCGTTTTTATAGTTTCCATCCCGATGTCTGTTCCTGTATATTCCAAAGTTTGGCGTACAGCCCCGGCCGGCTCAAAAGTTCATCATGAGTGCCTTGTTCCGCAATTCGTCCTTCTTCCAGCACAATAATCCGGTCGGCATTTCGGATCGTTTTGAGGCGGTGAGCGATAACGATTACCGTCCGCCCCGCAATCAAGGTATTGATAGCCTGCTGCACTTCCACTTCATTCTCCGGATCGAGAGAGGCGGTAGCCTCATCCAGCAGCACGACCGGAGCTTCTTTCAGCATGGCACGGGCAATGGAGATCCGTTGTTTTTCTCCTCCCGAAAGAGTGCAGCCGCCTTCTCCTACCATCGTATCGTATCCTTTGGGCAGACGCATGATGAATTCGTGACAACAAGCCTTTTTCGCTGCCGCTACAATCTCCTCATCTGTAGCATCTGTCCTGCCGAAACAGATATTATTCTTCAGCGTATCCTGAAACAGATAGACATCCTGAAAAACCATGGAACAATGTTTCATTAATGACTCCGGCTCCAGTTCTTTCATATCCATTCCGTTAAAACGAACCGAGCCTTTACGCGGATCATAGAAGCGTGCGCAAAGTTTCAGCATCGTACTCTTTCCGCTTCCGGAAGGACCGACCAAAGCAGTGAGCGTCCCTTTTCTAAGAGTCACAGAAATATCATGCAGTATTTCCTTTTCCTGATAACCGAAAGATACATGATCAAAAGTAATATCTCCGCTTTCGGGCACATCACGATCTCCCTTCATTTCCGGTTCGTTCATCAACGTAAGGATACGTCCTCCTGCGATGGAGAAGTAGCGAAACTCGGCAAAGTTAGTCAAGGCAGATGTCAGCGGATCGAAAACACGGGAACCGACCACCAGAAACATGACAAACGTGAGCAGTGAAAGTTCGCCTCCTATCAACAGGTACGTACCGCAAAGTATCATGAATGTCAATCCGGCACGAATCAATGTGACCGAGAATAAGATAAATGGACCGAGAAGCGCCTCCTGCCGGATACAGGCACGACGGAGATCACTAAAAGCCATTTTCAGGCGTTCGAACTTGCCTCCCAGCAAATTATATGCTTTCATCACCCGTATGCCTTGCAGATATTCTTCCAAGCGGTTTCCGGCATTAATCTTGGCTTCAATCTGTCGCACACTCAGCTTACGCTGGGCGATATTGCTAAGCAACAGGACAGCAACCGCAAGCGGTAAAGCTACGAACATGGCCACCGCCATGCGCCAGTCAATCCAAAGCAAGCCAAGGAAGGCAAAAACCGGCATTACCAACGCTCCCATCAATTGGGGCAAGTGATGGGATATTCCCGTTTCCGCCATGGTAAAGTCAGTGATCAGCATGGAAGAAAGATCCCCCGGATCTCTGCGGGACAGGAATCCCAAGGATAATTTACGCAGATGCTCGGCTAAATTAATACGCCCTTCGGCACTCATCTCATAAGCACCGCGAAAGTTGGCACGATAGGCGGCGCGTTCGGCAAAAGCCATCACCACCATATACACGACCAATATAGCAAAAATCATCCAAAGACGATTCGTATCCAGCGGTGTACCACTACCGTCAAACGTACGGAAAATCACATTTATGGCTTCGATAGAAAGACAGAACGGAACGATATTCACCAGATTGGCAAGCATCGTGTAACCGACAGGTTTACGCAGACGTTCGGTATGTCCTACCGTAATATTCTTGATTGCATTCATTTTGTTTCCTCCTTTTTGATAGTTAATTGCCAACGGAATGCGCTGGTATAGGCATCCCACATTCTTTTATATACACCGTCCGTTTTGCTCAGCACTTCGTGACGTCCGCTTTGTACGAGCTTGCCTTCTTTCAGGACAAGTATCTGTTCGGCTGAAATGATGGACGAAAGTCTGTGAGCAATAATGATGACCGTTTTATTTTTGATAAGTTGCTGAATGGCTTGCTGCATCTTATATTCGTTCTCCGGATCGGCAAAAGCAGTCGCCTCGTCAAGCACCAGAATCGGAGCATTTTTAAGAATGGCTCTTGCCACACAAACCCGTTGGGACTCACCGCCGGACAAATACACTCCTTTGTCACCGATCCGCGTATGATAGCCGTCCGGCAGACTCTCTATAAAATCGTGACATTGAGCCGCACGGGCAGCTTCGATCACCTGTTCACGGGTAGCAGACGTATTACCGACCCGAATATTCTCATAGAGCGTATCAAAGAAGAGAAAGCTGTCCTGAAAAACAAAGGAAACGAGATTCATCAAATCCTCGGTCGCTATCTCTTTTATATTCATTCCGCCAATGCAGATCTCCCCTTCACTGACATCCCAAAAGCGCGGAATCAGGTTGGCTACCGTAGACTTTCCGGAACCTGACGGACCGACCAGCGCAGTAATCGCTCCCTGTGGCGCAGTAAAAGAGATGTCTTTCAGCGCTTCGGTACGGGTAGTCTCCGCCTTGTTTTCGTAGGCAAACGATACGTGACGAAACTCGATATCATAGGAAGCGGGCAAATGCGAAACCGCAGTTTCGGGAAGTACCTGTTCATCAAATATGCGGTCGATTCGTTTCACTCCCTCGTCAATCTCGTTCGTACTTGAACCGAGATACATCAGTTTATAGATAGGAGAAACCACGCCGGGCCCCATAATAATAAAGAAGAGATAAACTGCCGCCAGACCAATATTCTGCGTCTCTCTGCTCAGAAGCAACAGACCTACGGGCAAAATGAAGGTTATCAGCGAATTCAGCAATACAGTAAAAGCAATCATACCGGGCTGGTAGGTGTCGCAGACTCTTAAAGCATAACTCTTATAGGCCTCTATCTCACTATTAAACTGGCGGAACGAGCGCACACTCTGACCAAATATCTTCACCACGGGCATTCCTCTCACATACTGGACAGCTGAAGCACTCATACGCTCCTGCGTATCATAATAGATTTTCGTAAACTCTTTGGCTTTTTTCCCAAAGAAGTTCATAAACTGCAAACCGATACTACAAACGATGCAGACCACACAAATAGCCGCCATCCACCCGTTCAGGGAGAAGAAGATGATAAACATCAGCACAATGGTTGCCAGCACATTGACCAGATCGGGAATGGTATGCGCCACAAAATTCTCTATCTTCTCCACATTCTGTTCCATAGTTTTCTTGATCGCTCCGGTGGAAGTACCGTTCAGGTATCCCAGCGAAAGGCGTCCGATATGCCCGGACAGACGAATGCGCAACCCGTAGAGAATACGGAACGCCGCCACATGCGATGCCATCAATGCTCCATACAGTAAAAGCAGTCCTGCCACCAGACCGACAAATGCCACCCATCCCCAGTGTATAAGCACACTGCTATCCAACTCGCTTATCTTGCTGCCATGCAACAAAAGCTCTTTCAGCACTTCATATACCGACCAATAAGGCACCAGCATACACAAGGCACTGACCGCCGAAAGTACCCCGGCAAGCATCAGTAAGCCTTTCTTCTCACCTGCTATCTCAAACAAGCGACTCACACCACTTTTCTTTCTCTGTTTTTCTTTCATACCTTTTCATTTATATATATCTGATTTTTAAAAAAGAACATTCCTCTGAATCGTTCAAAAAAAGAAGGAGCTCATACATTCATGAGCTCCTTCCAACCTGCCGTTTCAAAGGCTATATATTCTGCTATAAATTTCTGCATTTCTTCTTTCTTCACGTGGTGCAGCACCAGTTCTTCGAGCAAGGCAAACAGCCATACCGTATTGAGATGAATAAAGAAATCGGTGATACCTATATTCAGGTGCGGGTACTTCTGCTTCATCCCCTGAAAAAAGACAAAGATAGTACGTGTCATCGCATCGGTATACTCCGAACGGAAGTTTTCCAGGGATGATCCCTGTGCCTGGAAAAGTAACATACGCAACCGGGCACGGTGTTCGGAAACCAAATCGATATATTCCTGCACGGATTCCTGCTGATAGTCCGAATTCGTAAAAACCTCTATGGACATCTGATTGGCATCATGACTATATATCTTGGCATACAAATCATTCAGCACAGGTTTCAGAATCGTGCGGAATATCTCATCCTTATTGGTGAAATAATGATAGATGTTGCTGACTGTAATCCCTGTTCGGGAAGCAATTTCGCGCATGGAAGCATCCTTATATCCTTTTTCGGAGAATACTTCTTCGGCTATGTGGAGGATTTTTTCCTGTATGTCTTCTTTCAAATATTGCATAGTGGCGTTTTATTCACTCTGCAAAGTTGAGAAGAACTTTTGATTTGGGAAATACCCATTTATAGGGATATTTCAACAAGAATTACCTCATCTATATTAATACCTAATAAAAAATCTTCAGGAGATCTGTTTATTCATGTTTCAGCCATTCTTTAGGAAGCACTTCTTTCTCACCCTTTTCATTGACTAATTCCATCTGCAAAACTCCGCCATTGCAATCGAAGTAGCGTACTTCTATCGGGTGCAGTCCGGCTTTCAAGGCCTTCTGTACTATAATCTCTACCGGTGAGTGTGCTCCGTCATTATCTCCCAGTAATTCGCCGTCCAGTTTCAGCGTACTGCCGTCGTCCGAAAGAAGAGCAAATGTATAGATGCCATCGGCAGGTACTTCCAGGTAACCCGTGATTATCAGGCCGATATCTCCTTTCACCTCTTCGGGGATAGAAACGGATTCTACGACATACTCACCATTCACGGGAGCCGCATCGATATCCGCACAAAGATTACCACGGAATTTATGCCATACGGCTTTCAGTCCGGAATTCAAAGAAGCCGGAGCAGCAGTTGCCTCCGCATAAGGAGCTTTGACGTATCGGGTACGTGCTACATCCGATGGAGTACCGTCGGGACGGAAAGTGCGGAAAGTAAAATCTGTCGTTTCCGTCACTTTCAGATTTCCTTCATAAAGAGTGGATTGCTTAGTCGGCATACTTCCGTCAGTAGTATAACGGACTTCAATGCCCGGCAACGGACAAGTCAGATCAACCGAAGCCTCATCAAGGAAAGCATTCACTTTGTAGAATCCTTCCAGATCGGGTACCCGGTAGTTCAATCCAAGGATATCCATCCGCTTGAAATGCGGAACAAGCTGACGATAGAACTCTTTCAGATCCGGTTTCGCCTCCGGCTGCACCCAGGCTATTTCACTCAACGCCACCATACGGGGAAGTATCAGATATTCGATACGTTTCATAGACGGAATCCATTCTGCCCAGAGATTAGCCTGCACGCCCCAGAAACATTCTTTCTGTTCGGGTGACAAGCGGTCGTCTGCATACGGATCGTATGCCAATATCTTCTTCACGGAGTTTTTATCCTGCGCATAATCAAAATAGAAATATTCATTCGGGCAGGCAATCACTCTTTGTCCTTGCGAAGTGGCCATAGGCACTGCCTCTTTCGACCAACTTCTCCACCAGGTAATAGCAGCATCCGAAGTCAGTCCGTCGGCAACAACTTCATCCCAGCCTATCAACTTCTTTCCATTGGCAAGGAAGAATTTCTCCATATCACGCACAAACCATGCCTGCAAATCTTCTACCGATTTAAGTCCTTCCGTGCGGATTCGCTTCTGGCAACGGGGGCACTTTTTCCAGTTATTTTTCTCGACTTCGTCACCCCCCATGTGTACATATTCATAAGGAAAGAGATCGAAAATCTCTTTAAAGACATCCTGACAGAATTCCAGCGTCGTATCCTTTCCCGGACAAATAGGAGAAGAGAATGTTTCTCCCCAGCCGATCAGTCCGTCACAAGCGAGATCCGGGTATTGGGTGATAGCAGCCAGGAAATGTCCCGGCATATCTATTTCCGGAATCACATCAATACCTCTCTGTGCAGCATAATCTACAATTTCTTTAATATCTTCGTGCGTATAGTAACCACCATACAGAGTATCTCCTTCTACAATCCGTATTTTGTTTTCCGGAATCAGGAAGTCGGTATTGTCCTCTTCTACCGCACGCTCCATACAACCACGGTCGTGCTTGTTAAATTTACGCCACGCTCCTTTTTCCGTCAGCAACGGATATTTCTCGATTTCGATCCGCCATCCCTGATCATCCGTCAGATGCCAGTGGAACTTATTCAGTTTATATAAGGACATCAGATCCAGCACATGTTTCACTTCATCTTTATTCCAGAAGTGACGGGAAGCATCCAGCATAAAACCACGCCATTCAAAGCGCGGCGAGTCCTCTATTTGCACGGCAGGAATGGAGAAAGTCTGTTTCGTTCCCTGCACTTCTATTCCGGCAGGCAGCAGTTGGTGGAGGCTGGCAATGGCGGAAACGATACCCGAATAATCTCCGGCTTCAACCTGAACAGACTTGGGGGTAGCCTGAAGTTTGTAAGAGCCGGGCTTTCCATTATCCTGCCCTAGCTGGAGATAGATATCCGCCTTATCGGCTTCGGTCACCTCTACAGAAGTAGACACCACATTCCGAAGAATATCCTGCAAATATCCGGCAGCCGGAAATAAGGACTGATCGGAAACGCCGATTTTCATTCCATCCTTTAAGACGAAAGCACCCGACTGTTCCGTCAGACTAACGGGGGTAGGTAAAATTGCAATCTCCTGCTTCACCGTAGGCGTGCAAGAGGACAAAATACATGCTGATGCAATCAGTAGAGAAGTACTTAGTTGTTTGAACATAAGGTTAACTGTTTAATAAGTTGATTACTTTGACTTTTATTGACTATCTATATATAATACAACTCAAACAGGCAAACTACTAAAAGGGAAAGAAAAGTTTTTAGTGATTTACTACTAATGATGCTCCATCGCTTCCATCAGACTATAAGGATATTCTTCCATAAAGATTCGGACAATCTCAATAATATTTCTCTATTCCGCCAAATCCGGTTATCATCTTATTCTCTTTCACTTTACAGATAAAGTTGTTTAATCGCTTTTCAAATTCTTCCGGTCGCTTCCTTGCTGCTTCAATGTATGCAATTCGGATACGCTTATATGCGTCGGAAAAATGCCGGTAGTTTCTCCATGCTATTTCATCTTCTTTCAATCTGTCCATTATGTCATTGGGAAAAATAAAAGGGTCAGATAAAACTGTGCGTATTTTATCTTCAAATTCAGGGTGTATCATTTTATTTGCCAATAACCATTTAAGTCTTTCTTTGTTGGCTTGCGAGTATGTACTTTTAGGTTTTCTAGGCGTGAAACGCTGAATTCTATGTTCTTTATCAAGCGGTTTTATCGTACTGTCAATCCATTCGAAACAAAGGGCTTCTTCAACAGCATCGTTGTATGCAATACTTTTTTCACCTGACGATTTAAGAGGAAATACAAACCAAATTTCGTCTTCGGTTTCAAAGTTGTCCATCAGCCACTTTCTCCAGTCTTCCCGATTTTCAAAATACTTTATTTTATTTTCTGTTGCCATAATAGGTCATTCAAACTAATTATTTTACTGCCTTTACATTCGTAATAATGAAGCATTTCGTCCATCTTCTTTTTATCATAATCCGTAATACAATCTGATAAGACTTTGAATCGCTTACTTACAATCGCCAAAAATACTAAAAATCGGTCAGGCAGACATGATTATCGTTGAAATCATCAATGCCAAATCTGTCGCTTATTTATAAAACATCCGGGAAGCAATCGTTTTATCACATTCCCGGATGCATAAAATGTTCTGAAAATAACAGACCGGTATCGTATCAATAACTAATCTTCACTCCGGCAAAGAAACTTCTCGGAAGCGAAGGACCGTAGATATAGTTGGAATCCCGGTTAGCTCCTCTGTCGAAGTCTTTCTGATATGCTTCAAAGATATTCTGAACACCTCCGCTAAGTTGTAAGTCTACCGTTTTATAGAGTTTGAAGTCATACGCTATCTTCACTCCCATATCGAAGAACCGGGGTGTACGGATGGCTTCCGCCTTTCGCTCGGGCATATCGCCCATTGCTACGTTTTCTGCGCTGATGTCCATACGCTGCACAAGCATACTGCCGGTATATGTACCCGAGAGAGCAATGGACAACGGTTTGACGGGAGTATAAGTAGCCGTAAAATAACCGTAGATATCGGGAGTACGGAAGATTTTTCTTTCTGCCGGCGCATCATCGTGCCATTTATGCGGTTCATCGTATCGGCTGCGCTGCAATGTCAGTCCTGCCTGTATTTGAAGCAAAGAAAGATAAGCAATCTTTCCTTCCAGAGTCAATCCCATTACTTTGGCTCCCGGACCATTGCTGCGTATTTTCACCAGCACACCGTCACCACGGTCAAAAGGCCCTCCTAACACGAACACATCAGTCAGCCTCGTATAAAATCCTTCTACTAACAGATTAGTCTGAAAAGCACCAAAGCGGTGATACATATCTGCGGATGCACTGAAGCTCTGCGATTTTTCCTCTTTCAAGTCCTTTGCACGCTCGATCATCGCCACTGTTCCACCTACATTTTCGATATGCATATCTTCGTCAAATGCCTGTGGGGCGCGGAAGCCGGAAGAATAGCTCAAACGCAGATTGATATTATCCGTAGGATTGAAACGCAGGTTGGCACGCGGGCTGAAAATAACATCATCCACCATATTGTGCTTATCCAGACGCCCGCCAATCAAAATTCCCCAATGTTTGTTTTTCCATTCGTTCTGTAGAAAAGCACTGTAAACCTTGACCGTCTGGTCCGTATGGCGGTCGTATCCCCACATATTATCTTTCAGCCGGTCACGGTTATATTCGAGTCCCGCTGTCAGGTCGGAAGGCATGAAAAGACATTTGTCGAATGTGTGCACATATTGCACACCGCCCATAGCGGTGAGGTCGGTCGTCTTTCCGTATGCTTTCAGAGGATCGTTGCCGGGACCATAATAACTGTCACGATCCGTATTGGCTGCCGAGGCAAAAACACTTAAACGATTCTTTTCATTCGGTGAGAAATAATCGTATTTCAGACTTCCGCCATCTATGGAGTGTTGTAACTGCTCGGCAATATGGGCTTCGTGAGGAGGACGATCCAGCATATCTCCACCACGGCGGAATTCCTGCATATGATGGTATTCAAACGTTAGTTTGGAGTAAGTACTCGTTTTCAGATAAGAACGGAAACCGACCGTCTGATTCTTCAGTTTCGGAAGTTCCGTAAATCCGTCTCCGTCATAATCATATCCCGACCGATGACGGTTCTGCCCGAAGATATACAATCCGGCACGATGATCGTCCGTTACAAGGGAAGCATTCAGCGAGGTGTTGTTATCGAATGCGGAACTGCCACCAATGGAAGTGATCGTATGCGATAACTGACCGGAATTTCGCAGAGGCTCCTTCGTAATGATATTGATCGTTCCCGCAATGGCCGAAGAGCCGAACAATGCCGATCCACCCCCGCGCATGACTTCTACACGTTCGATCATGCTGGCAGGAATCTGCTCCAGCCCGTATACCCCGGAAAGGGCACTGAACACGGGACGGGAGTCGATGAGTATCTGTGTATAGGGGCCGTCCAGCCCATTGATCCGGACTTGCTGAAACCCACAATTCTGACAGTTAGTCTCTACACGGACACCAGGCTGAAAATTCAAGCCCTGTGATAATGTGGAAGAATTAGTGGTTTCAAACAGTTTCAAATCTACTACATTGACCAGAGTCGGTGCCAGACGTCGGGTCGTTTCACTACGGTTGGCAGAGACGACTACTCCGTCCAGAGCAATCGCATCTTCTTCCAGTTCAAAGTTCTCTTCCAGCGTTTTACCTTTTTTCAAGGTCACACTACGGGTAACCGTCTTATACCCTACCGAGCTGACTTCCATCATAAAGTTTCCTTCCGGCAGATTCTTCAGGAAGTAGTGTCCGGTAGCGTCGGTGACGGTTCCTATAGTGGTTCCCTTTAATGCTATGGTAATATAAGGCAGATGCTCACTTGTCTTTTTATCCAATACATGACCAATTATATTCGCATCAGATTTTTTCAATTCCGGATACTCCGGATGTTCAGCCAATGCAGGCAACAAGGCACAACATAGGCTGACCAGGACTAAAAGATATTTTTTCATTGTCGTTAGTCTTTTAATGTTTTAAATCAAAAATAATAAGGATGGGAAGCAACAGCAGTTTCCAAAGAAGACCTGCCTGCTTCTACGTGATGCAGACTAAACGACAGGAGGCGCTCTGAGAGAAATGGCGCCCGGACAGGGACGACAATACCGCATACGCTGCGGAGAGGCGAGAAAAATACATAAAAGAGACAGGACAGAAGTCACAAACAAAGGTGTCAAACCATTATCTGTCACCAATGTATGGTCCAATATGTGAATCAGCTGAAACTCTACTGTCGTATGGCTATGTTCGCCACCTTTCTTAAAGGGATGTGAATGAACAATCGTAACCCCGTTTACCACATGGGAGTGAGTAAACAAAGTAATCCCTGCCATGTACGAAATAAACAGTACAGGCAAAAACCACTTCATTATATTCAGGTATATTTGTTTCATTCGTCAGTTTTTGTGCAGCGAAGATAAGGTTTATCTTCTGCGGCAAAGATAGGGATTGTCCGGTTCCGAAACAATCCCCATTTATAAGGATTTATAAGCTAAAAAGATTATTAAACCATTATTAATA
>ERZ772893.3161-NODE-3161-length-12026-cov-3.585415_pt1 | contig 12026 bp, 7 predicted proteins | sample MGYA00511482_ERZ772893 | MGnify/ENA primary metagenome ERZ772893 (study PRJEB29015, sample SAMEA2737687) | human gut metagenome | biome: human gut; feature: human-associated habitat; material: faeces | place: China | collected 2012 ...
CCTCCCGGTATAGCCTGCAACACCGGAGTCTCCACCTCCAAACATCCCATTTCCGTGTAGAACTGACGGATGGCATTGATCATCTTCGTACGCTTGATAAACACATCCTTCACCTGCGGATTCACGATTAAATCCAAATAACGCTGACGGTATCTTAATTCAGGATCGGTAAAAGCATCAAACACCTTACCATCCTTCTCTTTCACAATCGGTAGCGGACGCAAAGACTTAGACAACATCACCAGCTCTTTCGCGTGAACAGAAATCTCTCCCATATTCGTGCGGAACACGAATCCTTTCACTCCCACGATGTCACCGATATCCATCAACTTCTTGAAAACAGTATTATACATCGTGCAAGCTTCATCCCGACTCACATCATCCCGACTCACGTAGACCTGAATCCTACCTTCGGCATCCTGTAATTCAAAAAATGAAGCCTTACCCATAATCCGTCTGCTCATCATTCGCCCGGCGATCACAACCTCTTGCAATTCCTCCGGTGATTTTTCAAATTTATCCAGAATCTCTTTAGAAAGGTGAGTTACTTTAAATTCCGGTGCCGGATAGGCATCTATTCCCAAATTTTTCAACTCGTTTAAAGAGTTCCGGCGAATAATTTCCTGTTCGCTTAATTCTGCAAGACTCATTTTTATATGCTTTAAAAGGTTATATAAAATCCATTTATTACCGGGTACACACCCGCTCTAAATTTTATTCAAAAATTAATGTGCAAAGATAATAAATAAAGTGCAAAGAAGAAAGTAAAAGGGATACTCTCCCTCGTTATTTACATTTCTCCCGCTTTTTGTTAAAAATTTATCATCAAACATCCAATCACATTTTTATAGAACTGAAACACAATCGCATAACCTTATTTAGAACAAACCTGTTAAAAAATATAATCCGTATTCTTTTGAAATCCCAAGGAATTTCTGCTTCTTTGTAGCAGAATAGGAGAAAGAGATAATGAAAAAAAGATGGGTCATCAACACCCCACCCGAGTGGGAGAAAATTGACAAACTATCCAAAGAACTTAACTGCAGTCATGTTATCGCGAACTTGCTTTTGCAACGCGGTGTGGACACTGCAGAAGAGGCCCATGCTTTCTTCAATCCAACCCTCAACATGCTCCATGACCCGTTTTTGATGAAGGATATGGATAAAGCAGTTCTCCGGTTGGAAAAAGCAATCAGTACCGAAGAAAAAGTCATGATCTACGGCGATTACGACGTGGACGGGACCACGGCCGTTGCTTTACTCTACAAGTACTTGAAAAATAAATGCGAGAATCCAGAATATTATATTCCAGATAGATACACGGAAGGTTACGGGGTTTCCATCCTAGCCATCGACTACGCAGCACGCAACGGGATTTCCCTCATGATCGTAACCGATTGTGGCGTGAAAGCCGTGGAGAAAGTCCGTTATGCCAAATCCAAGGGAGTGGATGTCATCATCTGCGACCATCACACCCCGGGAGACGAACTTCCGGATGCCGTTGCCGTTCTGGATCCGCAACGGAAAGATTGTCACTATCCCTACCGGTGGTTAAGCGGCTGCGGGGTAAGCTTCAAACTGGCACAAGCATATAGCATGAAACACAACTTACCGATGGCCGACTTGTACAAATTGTTGGACCTAGTTTGCGTCAGTATTGCTAGTGATATTGTTCCGATCACGGGAGAGAATCGCATCCTCGCTCATTTCGGGTTATTACAATTAAATAGAAAACCCAGTCTGGGACTAAAAACAATACTAAGCTTCTCCGGAATCGGAAAGGACTTGACGATAAACGACATTGTTTTCCGCATAGGTCCCAAGATTAACGCAGCAGGACGAGTTGAATCGGGGAACAAATCAGTAGAACTCCTGATCGCCGACGATGAGACCAGAGCCACGGAAGTCGCTGCCAGCATCAACAACTTCAACGACCAACGCAAGAAACTGGATCACGATATCACCGAAGAAGCTCTTGAATACATCAACCAGTCCCATTACGATCAATCCCAAAAAGCAACCGTCCTTTACAACCCGAACTGGCACAAAGGTGTCATCGGAATTGTCGCCTCACGTCTGACGGAATATTATTACCGACCGACCGTGATCCTGACAGAATCCAACGGTTTGGCAACCGGATCCGCTCGTTCAGTGGAAGGATTTGACCTGTATTACGCCATTTCACAATGTAGCGAATTCTTGGAAAATTACGGGGGACACAAATACGCGGCAGGACTGACATTAAGGCTTGAAAACATCGAACCTTTCAAGGCCAAATTCCAAAAAATCGTGAGTGAAACGATTACTGAAGAGATGTTGACACCCCAAATCAACATTGATGCCCAAATCAAACTAAACGACATCACCCCGGACCTTTACGCCATGATTCAGAAGTTTGCACCATTCGGTCCCAACAACACGATTCCCGTGTTCATGACTGAAAACGTGACGAATTTCATCGGCTCGAAACAAGTCGGACGCAACAACGAACACCTAAAACTGGTGGTCGTGGATGACACGAGAGTCTGCAACGACCGGAGTGGTATAGCTTTCGGCATGGGAGAGGCATTTTCCCGTATCAGTAAAGGTGAATATTTCGATATTTGCTACACCCTTCAGGAAAACGAATTCATGGGAAAAAGCGACATTCAAATGATGATTCGAGATTTAAAATTCAAAGAGGAATAAAACATGCAATCTTTATCTTCCAAACTATTGGAAAAAGCAGTAGAACAATTTGCTTCCCTTCCGGGAATCGGACGCAAAACAGCTTTACGTTATGTGTTACATATGCTTCGCCAAAGCCCCGAAGAAGTAAAGCAATTTACGGACAGCATTACCGCCTTGAAAGAAGCCATCAAAGAATGTCAACACTGTCACAACATTTCAGACAGTGACATCTGTGAGATCTGTTCCGATCCCAAACGAGACGCCCAGACTATATGTGTCGTGGAAAACATCAAGGACATCATGTCCCTTGAAGCCACCGGTCAATACCACGGGCTTTACCACGTTTTAGGGGGGATTATCTCGCCCATGGACGGCATAGGTCCTTCTGACCTTCACATTAATTCTCTACTGGAACGAGTGGTCAATCCTTCCGTGAAGGAGGTTATTTTCGCCTTGCGAGCCACCATAGAAGGAGACACCACGGGATATTACATCTTCAAAAAACTCCCTCGCCGGGATGAAATCACGGTCAGCACCCTTGCCAAAGGTATCGCCATAGGTAATGACCTCGAATATACCGATGAACTCACACTGGGACGCTCCCTAGTAAACCGGGTAAAATTCAGTCTAAATGGATGATTTTCCTACATATTAAAAAGAATCCGTCCGGAGTTCCGGACGGATTCTTTTTAAATTACACTTTGAACTACATGATAATTATTTCACCAATTGTTCCAACTGCATTCGTAATTTAGGATCCGAGGGACGTTTGGCATTCGCATCCACAATTTTCCCCTCTTCGTCCACGATCACGATGCGAGGGACCCCATGAATCAAGTATTTCTTTACCAAATCCGATTTAAAACCTCCCGGCACGTTCAACTGCAACTCGGCACCCTTCTTATCTTTAACCATCTTTCTCCACAAAGCCATCAACTCATCACCTGTATCCACTGACATCGAAATAAATACGATATTCTCCCCTTTCATATCATCAGCCAATTTCTCCATATAAGGCATTTCCGCACGACAAGGAATACATCCCGTGAACCAAAAATCCAACACCTGCACCTTTCCCTTGAAATCGGCAGAAGTATACTCTTTTCCCTTCACGTCAACCGCCTTAAATTCCGGAGCCATCTGCCCTCTTGCGATAGTTTTATGGGTTTCTTTAGACTCTTGGTAACGAGACTCCAAAGCCGGCAATGCCGCCAACGCCTCCGGATGGGTTATATATTGACGAACCCCTTCCAGATAAACCGGGAAATCATCAGAATATCCTTTCTGTAATGTAAGATTCAACAATTCCACCAAGAACATAGAACGAACCTTCTCATCCCCGATCTTCTGCGCGTAAATTTCCATGTATCTTTCCGGAGAAACCTCAATCCATCCCTTCTTTTCCATCTGTTCGAATGTCCCCAGCATCATGTTAAACCATTTCGGTATCTGCACGAGAGACGAATCCGAAAAGTTCACCTCTTTCATGAAATCATAAAAATTATCTGCCAGTTCAATCTTCAACTGAGGAGCAAACATCGCAGTATTCGCAGGTCCATTCAATCTTTGCAAGTAAAAATCACAACGATACTTCAATTTTTGCAGCCGAATAAAGTCCTGATCCAAACCGGAAGTTTCCAAATTTCCAATCAAGCGATTCACCTCCTCCGTGTTCAGTCTCACCCACTCTGCCGAGTAAAGCGGAACATCCTCAGGTACAGAACCTAAATATACATTTTCAGACAAAAACGTATTCTCGGCAACATGGTCTCCCGCAAACACAACACCATCCGCACCTTCTTGTATCTCCACCCGTGCTCCCGGAGTCAAATAAACCAAATAAAATTTCTTGTTCACCCCTACATAACGGAAATAACTCGGTACATTCAAATCCACCTCATAAGCATAATTTCCCAAAGAATCCGGTTCCATTTTCGTATATCCGGCCGTAGACCCTTCCGGAATAAAAAAGAAGTTTCCTTCAATCGTATTCTTAAACTCCACTCTCGCCTTCGTAGACGATTCCGTCTTATCCTGACATCCAGTTCCGGCAAAAGCCAGAACCGTTAATATCAAAAATACACAACATATTTTATTCATATGGGACATCATTTCGTATTTTGAACCAAATTACTCGTTTCCATCGCTTGCTGTGGGAAAGGCCACACTAACAGAGGTGAATCCGGACGCAAAGAATACGTTTTAGTTTCTCCGGCCTCATTCACATAAGTCTTTGTCAACGTTTCATTAAATTCTGTACAGAAACGTCTCATATCAAAGAATCCGTTATAAGTCAAAACTAATTCTCTCTTTCTCTCCTCACGAACTAGTTTAAATGCCTCATCGGCATCAGCAGCGGTTAACTCTGCCGTTCCAGGAAACACCCGATTCCGATACAAATCATTCAGATATTTCATTGCGTTATCTTTATCATCCTTTCTTGCATAGCATTCGGCTATCATCAGGTAAACTTCTGACAAACGCATACCTCCCGGGTTCCACTTCACATTCGTACTACCAAACATAATTGCCCCAGTTTCTGCCGTAGGACGTGGAGGCATATAATATCCCCAACAAGTGATATAACGTAAATCATTATTCTTGTCATACAAATCGAGCATTTCTTTCCGAGCATACTGCGGATACGGATCTGTATTAGTATGTCCAAACTGATATAATAAATGTTCCGGATTCGAATCCTCAAGTTTTGCAGCGGTCATCCACATACTTGGCATTGTTGGAAGGAAAGGATATGTTGCAAGCGCCTCATTATACATCTCATTCATATCCCAAAGTTTATGATAACTTGACTTTAAAGCATTCAACCCGGACTCCAAGGCTAGGTCGATCTCTCCTTTATACAGACGCACCTTAGCTTGTAAAGCATATCCGAACCCCTTTGTCGGACGATATGAATTCAAAGCCTGTTCCGGCAGATCAGCTAAAGCCTCCTCTATATCCTGTTCTATAAATTCATAAACTTCCTTAACCGTATATTGCTTACTTTCAGACTCCAAATCAAACTTTTTATGGATAATAATACCCATATCGGTTGCCGCAGTCTCTTTCTTATAAGGCTTTGCAAAAGTGTTCACCAAGAAAAAGTAATTATACGCCCGCATTATTTTAGCCTGAGCAATTCCCAACTTTTTATCCGTATCCGGTCCCTCTGCATCATTCATATGTTCTACTACAACATTGTACGACGCAATTCTGGAATAACAATCAGAATATAACTCTGCAATATCACCATCTACCATATAATTATAACGATCAACACTCTCATCCCAAAAGAACCCGATAGAATACATCGGATACAAGTAAGATTCCAACTCTGCCTTTTTATAATAGGTAACTTCATTTGCCATATACCAGAAAGAAGTCATGGAAAATTTCGGATTAGCCGCTTCAATCAATCCCAAATAATCATCTGTCGAATTCAATACCGCTTCTCCCTTAGGTACCACATCCAAATAGTTATCACAGGACACAAGTCCCATCACCAAAGATAACCATATAACAACTATATATTTTTTCATACGTCCACTCAATTAAAAGTTAATATTCAAACCAAGACTATAGGTCGGCATCAACAACTCCGTACGAGTTCCCGCATTTGCATTGAATGATTCCGGATCAATGCCTTCCCCGTTACTTGCCCAATAGAAAGGATTATCCACTTGAGCCCGAAGACTAACATTTTGCAAATTCACCTTCTTAATCAAATCTTTGGGTAAAGAATAGGTAATTCCGATATTACGACATTTGATAAAAGAAGCACTCAACACGTGTACATCAGCATATTTCCAAAGATAATTACGATCCTGATTTGCTCCGAAGGCTCCCATTGCCGGAATATCCGTGTTTTTATTTGTCTCAGTCCATCGGTTCGCCATATCTTTATGCATTCTGCCCGTAATATCTACGTAAGTTGAATAAAGAGGCGTTACATCATTTCTCAAAGAATGTCCCGTGTAATACACAAACTTCGTAAAGAATTCCAAGCTCTTCCATCTTAAATTGATCGTCAAAGCTCCGTTCCATTTCGGAGTTAATTGTCCGGCGTTTACCAAGACTGCGATATCACGTACAGGCTCGTTCGATTTTACCTCTCCATTCTGGTCGTATACAGAAGGATCTCCAGTCTTTGTCAAACCTGCATAGCGATAAGCGTACACCGAATTATAGGAATCTCCCTTTAAATAATTACTTCCCGGATACTGCAACATATCAATGGCATTAGAAGGCACGTAACCCACTTTTTTAATCACATTCTTATTATTCGCCGCAGTCAACGTCGTGTTCAAAGCCCAATCCTTCTTCTTTAACCAATCGTATGACACGGAAATTTCCAAACCGGTATTTCTCATGGCTCCATTATTTACTCTGGCCGTCTCGAAACCTAATGATGGGTCCAACGTCTTATTAGCCAACAAATCCGAGCTGTAGCGACGATAGAACTCCAATGATCCGCTCAATCTTCCGATTAACGCAAAATCCATACCCACATTAAACGTGGATGTTTTTTCCCAACGTAACATCTTATTAGGAGCTTGCGTGATCAAAGTTATACTAGCCTGCGTGTACAGCGAGTTTGCATAAGTTCCCAGCAAGTAAGGAGAAGAAGACTGATCCACGTTACCCGTGATTCCATAAGTTGTACGCAATTTCAACATATCCAGCCAAGCGATATCATTCAAGAATGATTCCCTAGTCATCAACCAACTTGCACCCACGGACCATAAAGGACGATAGCGATATTTCGGGTCCGTACCGAAAAGGTCTGCCTGATCCACTCGGATACTTGCATTCAGACTATATTTAGAATCGTAAGTATACCCCGCATTGGCATAAGCTGAAACATAACGGTGTTTCGTATTCGTCACATTCAACAATTCAGACTTTTTCTGAAGAGCATCTGTCAACTGTCCTTGTACACCATTCGTCATCAATGTTTCCCAGTTCACTTGCTTATAAGTCAACTTTCTATCATCATAACCGTAACGTTCACTTTGAGATTCACCCCATTCATCTTGACGAATTTCAGCTCCGGCAAGAACCGTCAAATCATGCTTGTCGGCAATTGTCGTTTGGTAATTCAACTGCGCCCGGAAATTAAAGAACTCCGAATCGGAATGCTTTTCAGCCATATGTCCTCCTTGAGGAATATTATAAATAAAGTTATTGTTAGACTTAGATGCGTAACGATTCACCATGTCCCGCATAATATAAGAATCCGCCTCATCATATTGCTTAGCATCTGACTTAGTACGTTCATACTGGAATTTTACTCCTAAATCCAATCCTTTATACAACTTGAAATCAGCATTCGTAAACAAACGCACATACACACTCTTCGTGGTTAGCATGTTTTTATACATCTCCTCTTTCAAATTATATCCCATAAACTCCAACCCCTCTGTTTCATTAATATCCATGGCACGATAATAATTTTCCTTGTATTGATAAACCGCATCCCCCTCATCAGACACCACGCACTCGTACGGCATCGCATCAAACCAAGATACGCCTGATTGAGATACTTCTGTCTTAGTAAGGTAAACATTAGATCCGTACGTCAATGTAAACCAATCCGCTAATTTCAACTCGTTTTTCAGATAAATACTATATTGATTAGCCGAATTTGATCTTAAATATTGTCCGTTATCTTCATAACGAAGTGAAAAATACAAATTAGACTTTTCCCCTCCTTTTAATAACGACAAATTATAGTTTTGGCTCAAAGCTGTGTGAGTCAATATTTTTTGTGCTTCCCGACGATAGTCATTATCCCTCATTGCATTTATCGCCTGATTTACCTCGGCTTCTGTCATATTGCCGTCAAGCATTTCCCGATAATAACGCTCGATACGAGTATATGCTTTAGGAGCATTAGAGGCATCCTTATTAGTAAAATAAGCACTAGGATCAGTTCCGTATTCCGTATAATTAAACAAAAAGTCTTGTTCGAAATCAATAATATCACTCGTGGAAGCATAATCCATATAACTCATTTTAGGAATTGGCTTTATATAAAAGCTAGCCGACAAATCAATACTCACTTTATCCCCTTTTCCTTTTTTCGTCGTGATCACGATCACTCCGTTAGAAGCACGTACCCCGTATAATGAAGTGGCCGCAGCATCCTTCAACACGGTTATCGTTTCCACATCATCCGGGTTGATGGAACTCAAAGATTGATTCATCACGATTCCATCCACCACCAGCAATGGGGTTGAACTCACGGCAAAAGATGAAGCCCCCCGAATCTCCAACTCATCTCCATAAGTAGACAAACCGGGAGTCAAACCTTCAATCTTGGAAACCAAACTCGTACTTTGTACTTTGCCTAAATCTTCCGCTTTCAAAATTGTCACGGAACCCGTTGAACGTTCACGAGAAATCGTCTGGTAACCGGTAGCCACCACTTCTCCCAGCATCTCAACCTCTTCCTCCATCGTCACGTCCAATAATTTATCCGAACCATCATACAACAATTCCTTCGTCTTCATTCCAACAAATGAAAATACCAAGGTAACGTTCTTTTCTGTTAATTTGAACTCGAATCTCCCATCCACATCGGTTGCAGCCCCAAACGTCGTACCTTTCTGAATCACCGCTACACCGGGTAGAGGCATCCCCGTCTCATCTTTCACCACTCCTCGAACCGTATAAACCTTCTTCTCATCATTACTCTTATAAGAAATAACAATTAACTCCCCCTCTTGGCTATATTTGAAAGGCACTCTCGCCAACAAAATATCCAAACACTCCTCCACGCTCTTATTTTCCAACTTTGCGGACACCTTATAATTGTTCAAGTCATCATAATTGAAGACAAACTTACAATTAGCCGCTTCACTCAAACTTTTCAATGCCTTTGACAACTCCACATTTTCAAAGTCCAAGTTCACCACCCGATTTTGTGTCACACCGGATGCAATACTTGTGAAAAAACACAAGCAAAACACGAATTGTATCAAAAACATTTTCACAATTCTCCTACTAACGTTCCTGTCTATGGAACGTTTCTTACTCAAAAGTATTGCCATAAATGATCGTTTTGGTTATTAATTTAAATGATTACTATTTATCTTACTACTTCAGAAACAACTAATGTTTTTCCATTCACCTTTATTCCAACCCGATTCGTTTTCATCAACAAATCGGTAATCACAGAGATCTCGCTATCCCGGCTTACCCACAATTCAAATCGATAGTCCTTAACCCGATTACCTACATACACGACATCAAAATCGTACCATCGTTTCAAATCATCCATAATAGATTCCATCGATTCATTCTCATAATAGAAATATCCATCCTTCCAAGCAATATACCGATTCACGTTCACTTTCGTGATCTCCGGCACACTCTCGACAAAGCGGGCATTCTCTCCCGGATTCAAGGTATACTCTGAACCGCCTTCCGTTTTCTTCACGGAAACCCGACCTTGTACTAAAGTCACGTGTACCTCCTCATCCCCGTAGGAACGTACATTAAATTCCGTCCCATACACCTTCGTGTAAATATCGGAAGACACAACTATAAAAGGCTGCTTCTCATCGTAAGCCACGGAAAAATAACCTTCTCCTGTCAAAAATACCTCCCGTTTTTCACCCACAAAAGAAGTTGGGTAACGCAACTCTGATTCTGAATTCAACCATACAACCGTTCCATCGTTCAAGGTCAACTTATACTCTGCTCCTTTAGGCACTCGAAGCGTGTGATAACGAACCACACCCCCCTCGGCCAAATTGTAATTAATCCCGCTTAAACTATCATACTCCACCCGTACACCTTCACCCACCTCCCGACTTTCACCTTGGGATGCATTCAACACGAATTTCTCTCCGGATTCTGTAATCAATACGGCTTGATTCCTTCCAGGTACAATGTGTTCTGCCACCGGCATCACCTCTTGCTTTTTCGACAGCAATGAATTTTCCAGTAACCACCAACTAGCGGAAATCAGTATAACCACAGTTGCCGCAACAGAAAACCAAGCAATTCGTCGAGACTGACCTCCGGATTTCATTTTCCGAATAAAGTTCTGATACTCACCCTCCACATCCAGCTGTTCGCTCACTGTCAATCGAAGGCCTCCTTCCAAATACCTCCGGCACTCCTCATACAAATCCTTATTATGGGGCTCTGCTAACCATTCCCGCACCCGAACTTCCCGTAACATTTCAGGATGATTCAGTATCTCGGTGACAAAATTTAAACGATCTTCTTCTTTCTCGAATTTCATAACTTCACGTTCATTTTAACATTACACGTAAAGCATGGCAAATGATGTGGGTCAAAAAGCAATATTTTTTATTTTTTTAGGAAATATGCATATAACAACACCATTTCAATATCTGACATTTTTTCTCTTAATATACTGATTGCCTTTGTTATATGCCACCGAACCGTATTGATCGAAATTCCCAACTCATCCCCCGCCTCTTGATACTTTTTTCTCTCGATAAAACATTTTTTTAACACAGTGGCCGTCTGTTGGGGCATATTTTCAATAATGCGCATCACCTTTTCAATGAGCTGTTCATACTCCACGTATTCTTCCTCCTCTTCGGGAAAAGTCTTTTTATAGGCTAGAAACTTCTCTTTGGTTTTCTCCTTCCTCAAAAAATCAAGAGAACGGGAACGAACCAGAGAATATAAAAAGGGACGCAGAGAAACCGAAGAATCCAATTTTTCAAAATTCTTCCACACGTATTCATAAACATCCGTTACGATGTCTTTCGCTTCTTCTTCATCCCGGACAAAGCTTAAAGCATGAACATACAACTCTTTATAGTGAGTTTTATACAAAAACTCAAACGTGTCCCTCTTTTCTTTATCCACTATTATCTTTCAATTTGATCCATACTTTTGGCATCGATCCTTTTTCCTCATATGTCCGTTCAAAGATAAATATTTTTATTTTAATCATAATCTTATTCAACAAACCTTCTTTCCACAAAAAATAAATCACTCTTCCACCACATTTTATTTACATCACATTCCCGGTTACAAAACAGATCAGGGGGAAATAAGGCCACACGCACAGATCATAGACGTTTCGTCCTCGTTCGATAATCGCTCTCCTTGAACGTCTTTACACCGCCGGGGACACGCTTATCTGAAATCTGTATGCCCTTATTTCCCCCCATTCTTGCGGAGACCTCTTCCCACACTCTAGCCGTAGACCGATCTCATGCCCAACAAAGTCTTATTAATTATTCGATAAACTCCTCCGGCCTTCGGCCACCTCCTCTATAAACAGAGGAGGAGTTGGTGATACTTCCCGAAAACAGGGAGTATTTCAACTCTCCCTCTGTTTATAGAGGGAGTACCCCGAAGGGGGG
>ERZ772893.3163-NODE-3163-length-12025-cov-9.194069_pt1 | contig 12025 bp, 8 predicted proteins | sample MGYA00511482_ERZ772893 | MGnify/ENA primary metagenome ERZ772893 (study PRJEB29015, sample SAMEA2737687) | human gut metagenome | biome: human gut; feature: human-associated habitat; material: faeces | place: China | collected 2012 ...
AGCAACTGACTCTTAATCAGTGGGTCTAGGGTTCGAATCCCTAAGGGTGTACAAAGGATGGCGTGTCATAAGTTTATGACGCGCCATCTTTTTTTATGGTAAAAGTTATGCCACACTCTCTATCTATTGGATGGTAATCCAGATACTTTCGTCTCGGTCGCGAGCCGCTACCATGGCGTTGATGAGTCGCTGCAGCCAGATGCGAGAGTCCACCACCATGCCCTCGAACTTGTTCTCCCCAACGAGGATGCAGCCTTGCGTGTCGTCAGGATAATTGCCCGCATGGATGCGGATGCCCTCGAAATTCGGCACGCCCAACAGCAATGGCAGCCAACGCTTGAATCTTGGCGAATACGATATGACCACGGGATATGATCCCTCAGGAATGGCCGTATGGCCAGGTACTTTACGTGCCTTCACGCCGCTCTTGCGGCTATAGCGGGCATCCACTTCCTCTGGCTTTAGCTTGATACCCAACAGATTGCGCCATGTAGGCTCCATGGTATCGCAGAGATATGTGTCCTTGGACAGCAGCTGGCTGTCAAAGGTATGAACCAATCTTCTCTTGTCGTCTATCTTCTTACCAGGCAGCGAGTTACGACTTACGCTCGCATCGGTCAGCAGATAGAGTCTGCCTATGGTATAAGTTCCTCTTTTAGCTATACGCTTTAATACTATTTCCATTTTGTCTGAATATTAAGTGTTAAGTTTTTGAAACTGTTAAACGTTGAGACCTCTCAGGTCGAGTCCGTCGGAACGATATAATAGCTTCTTAAAACTGAATAACTGAATACTGAACACCTTTCCGCCCTGCTTTCCGTCAGCTCCGTCGGCATTTGCTCCCTTCGGAGGAATCTTCTCGATGTAATGGCGGTTCACCCAGTTTCTCAGCATCATCGCCGTGCCCTTCTTGCCGAACTCGTTCTGCTGACGTACCATCTCAGCCTGCGCATAGGTGAAGGTGTCAGGCAATTGCTGCAGCAGGTTGGCTGGTCCTCGCTTGCTCGATTTCTCGCCTACCTCATTAGCCTTGGCTATGCCTGCACCAAAGAAAATCATCTTGCACCACAGGTCGTAGCTCTCGCTCCATCTGATGAACTCTTCTATTTCGGGTTCCCATTTGCAGCCGTTCGCCACGTACAGCACGCAAGCCTTGAGGAAGGCTATTACGTTGCCACGGAAGGAGAGATTCTCGAACACTCTGTTTTGCGACATACGCGAAAAGTCGGCGTTCTCCTCCTTCAACTTTTCTGCCAGGGCGAAAGCCTCGTCGCAGTCTATTCTGCCCGATGCCTTGCACAGATTCTCTATGTACGGTTTGAGTGCCTCTCTGAAGGCATCGTCGTATTCGCCATATACAGGCATATCGGCACCGATTTCCCGCTCCGGGATGGTACAGAAGTTGATGCGGCTGATAGGTCCGTCGGTAAGCACCTTCGAGAAATATCGCTGCCCCAGCTGGACGGTGGTCGATGCATTCCAGTTGAACCGGATGGTGATGCGCTCGGTGATACTCGATGTGCCCACGCGGGTCTGGCCGTATGAGTTCCCCGGATCAAAGGCAAGGCACATGATCTTGAACTGCTGGTTGCCCTGCCCCTTGAGGGCGTCGAACTGGTCTATCTCGTTGAGCGATGTATAGAGGAAATGCCCCTGAGCCTCAGCCGTACGCATCACGAATGCCGGGTTGGTCATATCGGCGTCTATCTCCTGGATGATGAGGTTTTCCGGGCGCTTGCGCTTATCCTTGTTGGCTCCCTTGCGTGTCACCTCCTCCTTCCATTCCTTCTCCCGGTTCAGGTTCTCACGGTCTCGCTTTCTGATGTCCTCCATAATCATGTTGATAGGCATCTGCACACAGTTCTTGCCTGCGCCCGTACCCGCCAGCAGACAGCACATCAGGGTAGCCTCGTGCTCCACATTGTCAATATATTTAAAGGTGGTCTTGCAGAGGTGTGTAGCAAGTGGCGGGAAGATGGCGTGTGCCACAGCAGGCTTGTAAATGTCCGGGGTCTTCGATAGCAGCAGCTCCACGAGTTTCGGGAGATGTTCGGGCATCGGAGGCGGAGCGATTTTATCATCTTCCGCATTGGAATCCGTGCCGCCTTCGGAACTCATGGTCTTGAACGATACGTCATCCTTTTGTGAGGACTTCTCAGCCTGGGCATTGATGCGGATTACGGCTTGTGACATCGGCTTCGAACTGTCGCCATATTTCGCATAGAAGTCGTGGATGAGCTGCTGGCAGTCACGCTCCTGCGAGAAGGCAGGCATCTTCTGCGCCACCACCGCCTTCAGTTCCTCTTCGGGCATCACTCTCGATGCGCCTGCGCTCATGATTGCCAGGAGCGATGAGTGACGGGAGCCTTGGGAGTTGATATCTACGTCCTTCAGGCCAGCCGCATTGCGGAAGAGGTCGAAGGCTGCGAGGTTCTTGCCGGTTGCCACAGCGACAGCCTCCTGAGGAGTTCCAGCAGGGCTGAGATGAGCAGCATGAGCAGCATTGCTATCACAAGGTTGGGCAGGCTGAATAGCAGAAACAGCCACACCTTTGCCGTCGATGGTGAGCCCACGGTCCAGGTAGGCTTGTCTGCGCTTCTTCAGTTCTTCCTGTGGCAGCACCTCGTACCAATGGGGCGAGCGATAGATTTCCGACTCCTTGTCGGTGATGAAGAGCATGCGCTCAGGCGTGATGCAGCTCTCGTCGTAGGGTACGCCCAGCGCCTCGCAATAGGCTCGCTGCGTCTCCTCGATAGTCATGCCCACGGGCATGCGGATGTCGATGTGCAGCTTCTTGCGGGCAGAGTACTCCAGGTGCAGCAGGGCGCCCTTCCAGATGGTGTCGCTGCAGTTCAGTTCACGTGCCTTCTCTATCGCCTTGTCCACATATTTCTTATCGTCCACGTCGATGGTGGTCTGGAAGAGGAAGCTTTCGGGCACGGCGTTCTTCTGCGAGCGTCTGTTGTCCCGGAACTGGTAGTAGTGAGCGCAGCGGAAAGGCAGCTGCTTCTTCAGTTCATCGTTACCCCCACGGATGGCAGCTACCAGGTCTGCCATCCAGGGATAAGCGATGGTCTTGTCATAGACCGAGAGTGGCTGGGAGCTAACGCTCCCCTTATTGCCATTCTTGTACGGATTATATGCTATAATATGTTCCATTTTTTTTAAATATTGAATGTTGAATTACCCCTTGATGTCTGCCTCCTTGAATCCGGCAATCAGTTCCTTGTGCTCTGCCTTGAGGTAGCGCAGCATGTCCTGCTTGTCCAGGTCTCGGCTGAAGGTATAGTTCACCTGCACCATGCGCTTGGTGGTGCGCACTACGGCGTGGTTGGTCTTGAAGATTTCCTCGAAGATCTTCTCGCCCGTATGCTCGTAAGGCTTGAAGTCGAACTCGTCACCTCCCTTCACGCCAGAGCATACCATTCTGCCCGGTATCACCTTAGGCTGTTCGCAGATAACCTCGGCATCGTTCCATGGTGCCTTGCGGAAGGCGATGGTACCGTTTTCCTCACTGATGATGGCTCCGTCCACCTTCTGGGCGTTGAGGAGCTGCTTCTTTGCTGCTTGTTTCATGATTGTAATCTCTTGTTTATAAGATGAATAATGTCAGTTGATTCTCATATCGTTGATATACAGGCCGTCGGCAGCATATCGGATGTCAATCGGCTTTTCTAGAGGGTCATAACAGATTCTTTTCATCATGACACATTCATGACGCCAACATCTACCTTCGTCCTCCATCACAAGCTGGATATAATCCTTGACCCACTTGTAAAACAACTTACGCTCCGGATCTTTCGAACAGCCTATCGTCATATCTCTCACCACCTGAGAGTCAACGAATATCATATTTCTCCAAGCTATTCTACTTTTTTGCACCACCTTGTCAGCATTGCCAAAGAATTCACCGAAAAACAGACGATGTGTAAAATCCTTCGGCACCTTTTTTGTATGCACTTCCACATACATTTCTACCACTTTTCCCTCCGTGTCGGCTAATACCGGGAACAATGTATCTCTGCCGATATCAGTGATGGCAACCAGGTCCTCGAGGCAAAAGAACAACCCTCCGTCGATGTTCACCACTCTCAATCCGCCATACTGCGGATGATAAAACACATAAGCATTTTCTGCCATATCAATATATCATATTAAAGGGTTGGGCTGCGAGATATTCGCCAGATTTCAGTTTCAGGAACGGTACCGGATTCCTATAAACAAAAAACGCCCGCAACCAGACTTTACTTGTCTGATTACGGGTGCAAAGATAGGGCAAAAACACCTTTGGGAAAAATAGGAAAAATAGGATTAATATTTGTCCCATAAAAAAATCATCTATGGGCAAAGAAATCTACCACTTTATCATCCATTTCTTGATTCTGAATGTCCTCACAATGATTAAAGACATTGTTGAACGATTTGATTGTAGCTTCCCTTCGTATATGGCAATCCTCGGTAAGAAATCTATAAATGGCATTGGCACTAACGATGTGCTGCGATGGCAAGATGCCTTTTTTTCTCCAATATCTGATAAACGCATATATTGCGATATTCAATGGTGAAGACTTGCTTGCACTGGTACACAATGAATCTAGGCTATTTAGGGTGAGAAAATCTATAAATGAAGAGGCTTGCTCGGCGGTCGTCTCTTCATCTTTTAAAGAAGATGCTTCGTCAGTCACAAAAAGGTAATCTCTTTTTCGGCCAATTTTGGAACCATTTTTCAATGGTTTCTTATTCCTTTGCTCCATGTATTCATTATAGCCATCCAGAGTGTCGATATAGGCATCAAGCCTAGGAAGCTCAGCTTCAACCAAATGATTGTCTTTTCTGTTAAAGGTCTCCAAGAAGCGACGTACTACGAGTACATCATGATAATCTCTTTCCTGCATGGCAACATCTACTAGTAAGTGCATGTGTCCGCTCATATCCACAGAAGAGGGCGCCTCAAATTGTAAGTCCTCATGGCAGAACTTTCCTGCATCATCCATTTTATTGAAATACTGCATAGAGGCAAAAAGTTTAAAATCTTCTTCATCCAGGTCTTCCATTTGACGAATTATCTCCATGCTCCGTTCAACATCTCTCCGAAGATTATCTTTCTCAAAATCTCTCGCTTTTGCAATGATTTCTTTGAATTTTTTCCTTAACTCTTCTTCCGTCTCACTAGAGCATAAAGCTGTGAAGAACTCAAAGTTAATTCTATCATTATTCTCCATAATTGTAAAATTAGTTAGCCCCTGTTGGCTGGAGCTAACTCTGCTAAAGGGCATATTTTTAGGTTATCTTATTCTGATTCTTTTACGTCCATGACAGGTTGGACATACTTTACGACCACCACAATACCAACATTCTGAAACGAATTTGCCTTCACCCGTATAATAGGCATCATATATGGATTTTCCATATCCATGACAAATTTTACAGTCGCCAGTAACACCACAATCAGTGCAAGGTTTCCACTCTGATTTATAGGACGACCTGTTCTCCGTTCCATATTTAGAACTGCTATTATTTTGAGTGGAATATGAACTTGTAGAGTTATAAGAGCCACTACTTATACCGTTGACTATCTTTTGATATTTTTCTTTGCTGATTCTGACATATCCCATACCATTTAGAATCATTGTAGAGTAATCAGAAGAAATAAGCATATTATTACTTGTATAGCTTTTTATCACACGACCTGTCATTTGCGGAATTGGGAGTGGCGAATAGAAGGTCTGAACCATTTTTTGTTCAGCAACATATGTGAATGACTGAAAACGTAGTTGCCCTCTAGAATCTTTTCCTTTGTAACCAAACTTATTGAACATATTGAGACAGAAAGCATCTGCCACGTAGTCATTTTCCTTATCCGTATAAAACGACAAATGATACAAAAGACCACCATGCTGATAATAATAGTCCTTTGACTGTGAATATGCATGTAAATTTAGCACACACATCAACATAAATAAAAGTACCTTTTTCATATCTTCTTCCGTTTATTTTATAATATAATTTTCTACTTTCAATATTTCTCCCAAGCTAAATTCAACGTTCCATTGAGCTATATTGCCCTTCACGTTCTCGGCTTTGAGATTGATTCTACGAATAGTTATGAGTACTGTAGCATTGCCATTTACCAGTTTGAGGTAGCGATATTCTCTCAATGCGTATGGGAATTTGCCAGCGTTATAGTCGTTCAGATAGTAGCGCACGCCTTCTTTCACATTCTGCTTGTTGTAGAGCGGAACACCTTGAGCATTCACAGCCAGATAGCGAGGGGCGGAACTCTCCGTGATAGGGCGAATCAAGGATGCTGCTTCTTCCACTACGATGTGATAGAACTCTTCTTGCTTCACTCGCAGATAGAGCGTATTATCCTCGGTAGCGATAGTCAACTCCTTTTGGGCAGAATCAGAGATTTCACTCATTCTGCCTGCGATGTCGATGCTTAACTCCGCTCCATTGAAGGACAGTTTTGGCAACTTACCAACTATCTCCATGGTCTTTACACTCACATTGACGATGGAACATACCAAGTCGAAGATATACCTTGGATTGTCATGCTCTCTCGACCAATTGTTAGGGTCGTTCTTGATACCGCTCTTCTTGTCGGTAGTAATGGCGTAACGCTCCATCAACCATTCGATAGCAGACTTGCCATTCACGATATAGCCGTAAGCCTCAGTAGGGATATGGCGGATGGTGATGTAATCATTATAGATGATGGTATCCTTATGGTCTTTCATCGGGAACTTCATCTTCGGATTCACTGCATAGTGCTCATACACATCCTTGCCATGATAGGTGTCCTCTATCTCCAAATCCTCGTAAGCAGGTACATTCTCGTAGTTGAGATGCAACTGGGCGAGTGCTTTACCTGCCTGATAGAAATCATTGAAGGCATCCACATCCTCGATGATTGGAATACGTGGAAGGCTCTTCTTCAAGTCTGCCTCAAAAGTACTGCGGTACTCTGGCGAGTGCAAGAAGCCGTAGACATAATAGAATATCATTTCCTTGTCGATGCTCTTGATTTTCAAGCGACTGCGTACCTCATTCAATATCCAGTTGCTGATGCCATCATGACGAATGTACTCAGACTGAGGATTTTCATCAAAGAGAGAAAGCTGACGCGTCTTTGACTCTTCGTACCAGTAAAGAGGGAAGCACTGACCATTAAAGTTTAACTGCAAATCAGCGATATGAGATGTAATCAAACAAGAAAAATCCTTATCTCCAACACCCTTTGTGCATATCACCACATTCTTTGTATCAGATGTAGGGAACATGTTAAATACTGGACCGACATCATTTAGAACCTCTTTATCAAAATAGAGGTTTTGTTTAACAAATGGACGATAAAGTCCAATAGTCGCAAAGTCTTTACAGAACTCATGTTTCTTGTTTTTTTGGATATCATTACGATAAGCTCGACTCCAACTAATCTTTGTCGGGTCAGTATCTATAAATTCCTCAACTTTAATATTTGGTGTTTTCTTTTTTGCATCCAAGAAATCATTTCTTTGTTCGTTGAAAAAATCATCAGACTTTCTCATATTTTCCAACATGATAATTTTAGAGTAATTGTATGCCCAAACATCACGAGAAGTACCTATACCTCGTGCATATATAGGTGAGAAGAAAGTTTGTTTATTCTTCTTGTCATCTTTGTCACCTATTTTTATAAAATTCTCAAACGAACCATCACGTTGATTTAGCCAATCCCCCTTCTCGTTCGGGTGAATTACCTGCCATTTCAAGGCCTTACTATCGACGCTTTTGAATTTCCTAACAAGAGACAACTTTTGGTCTTTTGTTAAGTAATCGCCAATATCATGATAATAAATGGTAGCCTTAGTATCTAGCGATTGATTAGGCTTCTTTACCAAGATGGTTATTGAAATCGGAGTACGAGAGCCGTCATCAAAAACACCTCCACCTTCTTTTCTCCTTATCTCGCCAGAGATACGGGCATTACCACGAAGATTCAGTACATAAATCTTCGAAAACTCTTTTCCTAGACACTTTCTAAATCCTTCTTGGGCACTACCATCCAACCAAGAGCCATTACTGATATATCCTATGATACCTCCCTCATTATTCTTTGCCAGTTTGTCTGATGCCCACCTAAAAGCCTTTATATAGGTGTCATATATGCTATTTTTATTTGTAGAGTTGGTCTGGTTAGCATAAGTCTCTGCTATTCTAGCATCCAAATGCTCATACTTTTGATTCTGCGCATTATCATTAGCAGACTTCTGCCCCACCGAATATGGTGGATTTCCAATAATCACCTGTATAGGCAATCTTTTCAACTTATCCACGTTTGCAGAGTTTTCTGGGAACCAAGAATTGTCTATCTTACCCTCCTCATGTTCGGATATTTGGAAGGTATCCGTCAGACAGATACCATCGTAAGAAAGATACTTCTCACGATTCATCAATTCATGGAATACACTCTCGATGTTGACATCCGCTATATAGTATGCCAACAATACGATTTCATTGCAGAAAATCTCCTGTCTGTATTTGCGCTCCAAGTCCTCAGACTTGATGAGTCCACTCTGAAGCAGACGAGTAATAAACGTACCTGTGCCCACGAATGGATCGAGGATATTCACGTTTTCATCCGACAAGGTACAACCAAAGTCTGACTTCAATATGTCGTTAACCGAACGAATGATAAAGTCCACACACTCCACTGGCGTATAGACAATACCCAGCTTCGCCACGGTCTTCGGGAAAGCACCTTTGAAGAACTTTTCGTAGAGCGTCTTGATAATACTCTGCTTACCTTCCAAGTTATCTATGTCACCCACATTCTTGCGTACATCCGCATAGAAGTTGGCAAGAGCCTCAGTGTCTCTGTCCAACTCTTCTTTCTCCAAAAAGTCGAGCATTTTTTGCATAGAGCGGCTTACCGCATTGTTCTCTACAAAACGGTATCTCTCAAACAAAGCATCAAAAACAGGGCGAGTAATCATGTGCTGAGCTATCATTTCGATAGCTTGTTCCTCATCCACGCTAGGATTGATATTCTGCTGCAAACCCTTCAAGAATGCATCAAACTCATTGGCTGCCTTGCCGCTCTTTATCAACTCGTTGATACGATAGATGAATTTCTGCGCAATATCGCCAACCTTCTTCGCCCAGTTTTCCCAATAAAGGCGGTCGCCCACCTTCTCAACCAACTTGGCATAGATACCATCTTGTAAAGGTCCAAACTTTATTTCCAACTGCTTGGCTATCTCTTCCTGAGAGAGCTGTGTGTTAACGTTCTCGCCATCGGTATCGTGACCGCTCACGCCTCCGTCATTGCGCATGGCAAAGGTATGCCCCGGGATGGTACCTATCACCACCTTGGAAGGTTTGTTCTTGTTCAGATTTATCTTGTTGACCGTGGCGTTGAACTCGTCATCATGCGCACGGAGGGCATTCAGAATATCCCATACCACGTTGAAGCGGTGGCTTTCCTTGCCCAAAATATCATCAGGATTAGCTCCTGGAGGAAGGACAACAGGAACGATGATGTAACCAAATTTCTTGCCATGGAAGCTACGCATCACACGACCTACACTCTGAACCACATCCACTTGGCTATCTCTAGCAGAGGCAAATATCACGGCATCCAGCGCAGGTACATCCACACCCTCCGAAAGGCAGCGCACATTGGAGAGAATACGACATTTATTATCATCCCCAGTCTCTTCCTTCAACCATTCTAGTTTGTCGGCACGCAATTGAGCGTTCATAGTACCGTCAATATGCTGAACCTCGACATCTACCACTTGCTGTTTTTCCTCTTCTTGCACATCTTTTTTGTAAAGCTTTGCTATCTTAGGAAATTCCTCGGCAAACTCGGTTGAGCAGATGCCTCCTGTGCTACGCTTTCCACGATTGATGGAAGAGCAGAACACTACAGCACGATGCATCTTTGATGGATCTTCCTGAATAGTAGCCCCATTATCGCCCTTGATACGCTTGGAAAGTCCGTTGACACAGCCAACCAGCTTGGTATAATCATCCGCATTCAGCTCCGTATCCTTCTTGATGCCAGCCTTCAAGTCCTCGGACAACTCATCCTCGGACACAGTCAGCACAAGCACCTTGTAATCGGTCAACAAGCCAAGGCTCACCGCCTTGCCAAATCCGATGCGGTAAAACTCCTTGCCATAAATACTCTCATCGTCCATGCTCCAAAGGATAAAATCCTTCTCCTCGGCATTTTTCTTCACGCTGTCCTTATAGTAGCGAGGCGTGGCAGTCATATAGAGACGTTTGGCTCCCTGTATGAAATCATTGTCATGTATTTTCGTAAAGTGGCTTTCACTTTTATTCTTCGATTTAGCGCCTGTTGTTCGGTGCGCCTCGTCGCACACGATATAATCGAACTTACCAAACTTGCCATCCGTCTCATACAATAGCTTTGCTTGCGCTTTGGACACGACATCTATGCTCTGATAAGTAGAGAACACAACGATAAAATCGCCTTTTTCTTGATAAAATTTCAGCTGCTTGACGATGGTATCAACATTTGTAGATGCAGGGAAAGACATATCCAGTAGATTATTCTCATCATCATCGGCATATTGCGAGGCACTGGCATCAGAACAGATACAAACAGGCTTCAACTTATATTGCGAATCCTCTGTCCAGCTTTTGAGACCTTGGCTCAACAAGGCGATGCTTGGCACCATATACAGCACCAAGCCCTTGCCCTTCGTCTCGTTCTCCACGATTTTGAGAGAGGTATATGTCTTACCAGTACCACACGCCATAATCATCTTGCCTCTGTCATTATTTTCGAAGTATTCGTGAGCCTTGGTCAACGCCTCGATTTGGTGTGAGCGCATCGTCTTGCCTGCAAGCAAAGCCTCCTTACCCTGCTTGCCTTCCACAAGTTCCTTCCAATTTACAGAAGAATTTTGAAGCCAATCGGTGTAAATTGGTACAAATTGAATGGCTTGGTGCTTGATGCTTTCTTGCGCATTCTTACCCCAATGAGAGGTCGTGGATACCCAAAACAACTTATCGAAGCGGTTTGTATGCATTTCATCATCTACAAACTGACGATTGGCATTCGCTATGAACGAATCTACCATCTTCTTACTGATGACTGCATCATCCTGGTAGCACTTACACTGGATAGCCCAGAATTTACCCTCGTCGGTCTTCGCCACGAGGTCTATTCCTAGATCTACTCCACCCATGCTTTCCTTGCCTGGGAATTCTTCCCATAGCCATACTTTGTCCAAGACATTGGCATATTCTGGGACGGTCAAGAACCAACGCTTGATTAATTTTTCAAACTTGGCTCCCTTGTCATGTTCTGTAACAGACTCGTTTCTGAAACGAGCCAATATGTCCTTGAATGTTAAATTATTTGTAGCTGATGTTGTTTGTTCCATATCATGTGATGCACATGATACCCCTCACAATTGGAAAAGTAAATCGCAAAGAGTATCATGTTATTTTTAGGGCACAATAATGCCTGTACATACTCCTTACTTTTTCTTTTCTATGTTCATTGTGAGTATAAACACATTTCCCCCTGGCATATCCTCCAAGGTTATCACCCACTCTATCTCCCCATCCTCTGGGTCGACATCAATAGCATACGCCGTGCCTTCCTGCTGTCCGTCGAAGCGCACGTCGAAGCGCCAGAGACCGTTTTTCAAAATCTGGTCTCTGGTAATCTTGATGGTTGAAATCTTGGAGATATCTATGTCGAGGCGCTTGGCTATCTCCTGATAGCTAAGCACCCATCGGGTCTTACCATTAGAAATGTATTCATAGGCTATGCCATCCTTGGTGAAGCCGATACCCTCAGCATCGGTAATGGCATAATAACTGGGAGCCTCGCTGTCGGCAGATGGGCTGACAACCGGGTCGTCGATATCGGAGCTTACATCATCCTTGCTGCAACTGGCAAGGGCAAGCGTAAAAAATACGGCTACAAGAGCCAACTTCCCCAATATGGGGGAGGCCGTCCGAAAACTTAATTAGGGAAGCAAACAACTGAATTGGGCAT
>ERZ772893.3166-NODE-3166-length-12014-cov-3.075592_pt1 | contig 12014 bp, 2 predicted proteins | sample MGYA00511482_ERZ772893 | MGnify/ENA primary metagenome ERZ772893 (study PRJEB29015, sample SAMEA2737687) | human gut metagenome | biome: human gut; feature: human-associated habitat; material: faeces | place: China | collected 2012 ...
CCTTGGGCAAACAGAAGCGTTGCACAGCTCTGGCGAAGATCGTGGAAGCGGATATGTGGCATAAGCGCGCTTAGCAAAATGGCCGCACGAAATTGCATATTTGTCAAGTGTTTTGGGAAAAACACAAAAAAGCACCCCGCTGCAGCTCAATTTTGAGTGTAGCGGGGCATTTTGGCTTAACTTAGTGACATTGGGTTCGCAATGACATTTCTTCTAATTGGACACTTCGTCTTTTTGAGACAGCCCTGAACAACGGTATCATACTTTAGTAGGATTTTCTTTTTTCAAAAACTGTGCTATGATACGGTCAAACTGTAAAAAAGCCCCTCCGGCTTTGGGAAAGGAATTGCGGCTATGACAAAAAAGACGGTCATAAAACCGGAAATCAGCCAGAAATTTCAGGAATTTCTAAAGAATGAACGGATATTGTTCTTTAGCGCCCCCTGCGGCTTCGGCAAGACCGCTGTGGCCCAGGCCCTGCTGGAGGGAAGGCGGGTTTGGAAGCTGGAGGGCGAGTCGGCCCGGGGGGCGGACCTGGAGACCAAGAAGGACTGGGACATTCTGCTGATGGAGGATTTCCAGCTCTTTCAGGAAGAGGAGGACCAGCAGGCCCTCTGCGCCCTCATTCGCCGCAGTCCGGACAAGCGCTTTGTGATCCTGTCCCGGGGGAGCCCGCCCGGCTGCCTCATGGCCTTCCAGTATGCGGGGCTTATGACGGTGATCGGGCCCAAGGACCTGCTCTTCGACCGGGAGGATATTCGGCAGCTGTTCGATGCCAGCGGCCTGCCGGTCACCGACGGAGAGATCGCCGGGATCCTGAAGGAGTCCATCGGCTATCCTCTGGGGGTGGCCATCACGGCCCAGAATATGTCCTCCGGGGCCCGGTTTAGCCAGGAGATCGTGGGCCGGTCCTACCAGGAGGTCTACCGCTACTTTGAGACGGCGATTTATCAGCGGCTGGACCTGCCCTACCGGCGGTTCCTGCTGGAGCTGTCCCCCTTTGAGAGCTTTAACCTGGAAATGGCCCGGATGGTCTCCGGCAATGCCCACGCCGGGGAGATGCTGGACTGGCTCCAGCGCAATACCACCATGCTGCTCTACGACGGTTTCCGGCAGTACCGCTTCTGGCCCCAGTTCCGGGAGTTTCTCCTGTGGGAGATGGACCATAGCTACTCGCCGGAAAAGCGGAGGGCCCTCTTCAACCGGGGCGGACTGTATTTCGAGCTGAAAGAGGATTACGCCCACGCTCTGGACTGCTACACAAAGGGCGGGGATCATGCCAAGGTTTCGGAGATCCTCATCCGCAATGCAGAGCTGCATCCGGGCATGGGCCATTATAGCCAAATGGAAAAGTACTATCGGAGCCTGCCGGAGTCCGAGATCCGGGCCTCTCCGTCCCTGATGCAGGGCATGAGCATGCTGTGCGCCCTGAGCATGGACTATGCCGGCTCCGAGGGCTGGTACAAGAAATTAAAGGACTTCGCCCGGCAGTGCAATCCCAACGACGCGGCGGGGAAGCAGGCCCGGAGCCGCCTGGCCTGGCTGGATATCTCCCTGCCCCAGCGGAAGGTGGACAACCTGACGGAGACCATCCCGGCGGTGTTCCGGCTGATGACCGGCAAGGAGGTCAATCTGCCCCCCTTCTCCGTTACCAGCGCCCTGCCCAGTATTATGAACGGCGGCAAGGATTTCTCCCCCTGGAGCAAGCGGGACGACCTGCTCTATAAGACCGTCCGCATTCCTGTGGAGGCGATTCTGGGGAAGGACGGGGTCTGCCTGGGGGACTGCGCCATTGCCGAGAGCAAATTTGAAAAAGGGGAGGATATCGGCGGCCGGATGCTTTCCCTGGTGTCCCGCATGAGCGAGATCCAGCAAAACGGCACCCCAGACATAGAGTTTGCCGCCACGGGGCTTCTGGCCAGGAACTATCTGGCCACCGGCCAGCCGGGGAATGCCCGCCGGGCCCTGGAGTCCCTCCGGGCTAGGCTAGTAGACCAGGGCCACACCCGGTTTCTGCCCAATATGGATGCGGCCCTGTGCCGCATTGCCCTGCACACCGGGGACCTGGACAGCGCCGATGCCTGGTACCGGGAGAAGGCCCCCAGAGATCCCATGCACCTGAACGTGATGAAGCGCTACCAGTACCTGACCCAGGCCCAGGTAGAGCTGGCCGACGGGACTCCCGAGGCGGCGCTGCTGACCCTGGCCCCCCTGGGCCCCTACTGTGAAAACTGCTGCCGGTACATAGACGGCATCCATGTGGATGCGCTCACAGCCCTGGCCCTCTACCGGATGCGCCGGGAGGGCTGGCAGGAGAAGCTGACAAGGGCCATGACCACAGCGGCGGAATTCGGCTTTATCCGCAGCCTCAGCGTCTACGGCGCGGCCATTCTGCCCCTGCTGGCAGAGCTTCCCTGGACCGGGAACGACAGGTGGTACAAGCGGCTTCTGGCCGAGGTCCGGCTGCAAAACGCCAACGACCCCCTGTTCCTGCAGCCCCGGCTGGGGAAAAACGATGTACTGACCACCACGGAGAAGCAGATCCTGCGCCTGATCTGCGCGGACAAGAGCAACGCCGAGATTGCCCAGATGATGGACATCAAGCTGACCACGGTGAAGACCCACGTCAGCCATATTCTGGAAAAGCTGGACGTGAACAGACGCAGCGAGGCCAAAACCGCCGCCAGGCGGCTGAAGCTGATCCCGGAGGACTGAAAGCCCTCTCCTGGGAGAGGGTGGCAGGGCCAAAGGCCCTGACGGGTGTGGGGCGGACCAAGCCTACAGCAAGGCGATCCCTCAGTCAGCCTACGGCTGACAGCTCCCTTTACGCAAGGGAGCCTGCCCCTCATCCGCCCGCCGGGGCGGGCACCTTCCCCCAGGGGAAGGTTGGAAATTTTTATCGCAAAAGGAGAATGAACCATGAAGAAACGGATCATCAGTCTGATTCTGGCCCTGGCACTGTGTGTCGGGATGCTGCCCGCCCCTGCCTGGGCGGAGGAGCCTACGGATCCCACCCAGGCTGTGGAGGTGGTGGGGGCTGCCAACCCCAGTGAGGAGACGGACCCCACCACGGAGCCTACGGAAGAGGAAACGGAGCCTACGGAAGAGGAAACGGAGCCCACGGAAGAGGAAACGGAGCCCACGGAGGCGGAAACGGAGCCTACGGAAGGGGAAACGGAGCCTACCGAGGCACCCAAGGCCGCGGAGGTCCCCGCCGAGGAGACTGCTGCCCCCGGGGAGGATGAGGCCGTGGCGGCGGTGCAGGCCATGATCGATGCCCTGCCGGACGTGGAGGATATGTCCGAAAGCTACCTGGACGCGCTGGAAGCGGCGTACTCCGCTTTTGATGCCCTGAGCGAGGCTCAGCAGGCGCAGATCAACGGCGTGGAGAAGCTGGAAGCCCTGTTCGGCTGGGTAAACAGCCAGGTGTCCACCCTGGCGGATGATGTCATGGAAATCACCGGCGAGGTGAACTGGAACAACCGGACCTTCACCAAGCCCGTCAAGCTGACCGGGGACACTACCCTGACCCTGGTGGGCGACAACAAGATCGAGTGCGACGCGCCTCTGGATCTGAACAACTGTAGCCTGACCGTCAAGGGCACCGGCAGCCTGACGGTCATCGGCAACGGCAGGAGCGATACCTGGATGTGCAACGGCGCCATCTTTGACAGCACCTACAACGGTTACAACAAAGGCGGAACTCTGATCCTTGCGGGCGGTACCGTTACGGCCAGCGGGGGCGAGTATAACGCCATATCCGTTCGTTTTGTGGAATTGCGGGGCAGCAAGCTGGAGGCCTACGGCGGCTCGAATGCCGGTATTGTCTGCTCCTATCTGTATACATATAGCGGTTCCCTCTACGCCACCGGCAGTGATTGCGGCATCGAAATGAGAACCAGGAATGCGGGCAATCCCGGCAATCTGGCCATTCTGGCTTCCAACGAGAAGGAAGCATCGATGGAGGATATGGACGTGGGAGATATCGGCGATATTCAGGATAACGCCAAGAAGAAGACTTACTACATCGGCGAAGTCTCCGGCCCCCTGTTCTCGGTGAAGACCCAGAAGGGCTACCTCTATGAGGGCGTTGCCGATCAGACGGCCACCTTCTCCTATTCTGCCAAGAATCTGGACGGGTGCATGTTTGAAGTCGAATGGACGGGTGTCCACCCGGGTCTGACTGCTGATTTTTCTGAAAACGGCGATCAGACCATAATCGTCACGACCACGGATGTTGTGAAGCGGGGCACCTATGAGCTGAAGCTCATTGCCAGAGATGCCGAGAGCGCGAAAACATTGGCCACCAAGACCTTCACCGTCACCGTTCTCGGTGCGCCCATCACCGTCACCACCCAGCCCCAGGATGCCTTCGTCAGCTGTAAGCGCGGGGATTTGGATGCCTGGCAGGGCGACAAGAAAATCCAGGTGACTGCCACGCGGGCCGAGGGGCTGACCGAGGACATTACCTATCAGTGGAAGCTGGAGGGCGGCACGGAGCTGGATAACTGCACCGGGTACGAACTTTTCCTTCAGGATCTTTTCGGCAAGCTGCCCCCGGTGGTCGTCAAGCCCTGGCTGCTTTCCGCCAAGGTCTACTGCACCCTGACCGTCGGCAGCTACAGCGTCAATACCAACGCCGTCACCCTGACGGTCAACACCTGCGCACATGAACGGGCGAACCCTAACGGCACCTGCCAGCAGTGCGGAGAACCTTGCAGCTCGGAGCCGCTGCTGGTGCGCGAGGACGGCATATACTACGCCGTGCAGGATACTTCCGGAATCGGCGCGGCTAAGGTGGGCGTCAATCTGGTAGTTGGTGGAACCTTCTACCTGACGAAGGACGTGATCCATAGAAGCCTTGACGCGACCTACACCCCGGCAGGCGACAAGAATGTGATCCTGGATTTGCAGGGCCATACCCTGGAAAGCCTGGACATGGGCAACTTCCCCGTGGGCAGCTTCACCCTGAAAAACGGCACGCTGAATCAGTGCGTCTACAGCACCGCGACAGAAGGCAAGCTGATCCTGGACGGCGTGACCTTTATGGCCGCCTATGCAACCAACAATAGCTACCTGGATATCACTGTCCAGGGAGAGTCGGTCTTCAAAGAAAAGGTTTCCTTCAGCAGCGTGGAGGGCGTTGCCCACCTGCGGGGCGGCACCTTTGAAAAGGGAATCGACACAAGCAACGGTGCCCAGCCGCTGGCCCTGCTGGCCGATGGCTATGCCTTCCGGAATGACCAGGGCATTGTGGATGCCTCCAATCCGGAAAATCTCAGCGTCAAAATCCAGGTGGTGGCGCACACATGCAAGTATGTGAACGGCAAGTGCGCCTGCGGCCGCAGCTGTGACCACAGCACCGTCAGCGACGAAACCGGCCTCTGCCAGAAATGCGGAAGCCAGGTCTATGAGGCCAATGTGACCACCGCAGACGGCACCGTGACCGGCTATCGGACCCTGGAGGAAGCGCTGGGCAACGGCAGGAATGCGACGGTGAAGCTGTTGGCAGACTGTAAAGGAGAAGATACCTTCCATGTGACAGTGCCCTTGACCCTGGACCTGAATGGAAAGCGAATGGAAGGTCCTTCAGGCCTGCTTGTGAAGAAGGGGCCCACCACCATTCTGGACAGCTCTCCGGCGAAGACCGGCACCATTGCCGGAACGAGTAATTGGAAATACTCCGGTAAGGGCCTATCGGTGTACAATAACGCAAACGTAACGCTGACAATTCTGGGCGGACATTTTGAGGGTAAGACCGACGGCCTACGGCTGGTGGGCCAGAATATCCTGATCCTAAAGGGCGGCAGCTTCTCCAGTATACACATTACGGAGGGCGCTACTGCTACGCTGCGGGATTCTTTGGCTCCGGGGTATGCCTATTATAAAGCGGACAATACGCTCTATGACCCGGGAGACGGCCAGGAAGCAACAGTGAGGCTCCATGTAGGTGCCCACCCAGAGCACACTCTGGATAGCAACGGCCATTGCCCCTGCGGGTATACCGCGGCGGCGACGCTTGCCACAGAAGCGGGGAAACAATATTTCGCCGACTTCTCCGAAGCCCTTGAGGCGGCAAAGGCTGCCTCCGGCTCCACCCTTACCCTCTTCCGGGACGTGGCCCTGACAGGGGAGAAGAACCTCTACATCAACAGCGGTACCTTCACCATTGACTGGAACGGCCATACCCTTTCCGGTGAAACGAGTAATGCTCTTTTGTGCATTACGGATGCAGCCAAGGTGACACTGACAGACAGTATTGGCACCGGCGGCGTTCACAATACAGATGGAGCGGCCATAGGTGTCTACGTGAGGTCCCAGGGCAGCCTGACCATCCGGGGCGGCGTCTATTCTCCCCAGCTATGGAAAGATCGGACCGCTTACGGACCCATCCGGATCAGCGGCGGCCGATTCGAGAACCCCGAAGATAGCGGAAGGAACGGGGCACTGTACTGCTACAGCGGAGCCCTGGCGGAGCTGCTGGCCCCGGGCTATACCTTCGCCTATAAGGATGATGACTCGCTGTTCGATGTCTATGGGGCCAGGATGCCGGATGCCTATAGAACGGTTTGCGTGGTGGAGCATACCCACGAAAGCTTTGATGAGGACGGCGTTTGCGCCTGCGGCTACACCTGTCCCCACGAGCACTGGACGGACGGCATGTGCGATCTGTGCGGCAAGATCTGCCCCCACGACCATTATGAAAACGGCAAGTGCACCGTCTGCGGCTATCCCTGCCCCCACGAGGACGTAACGGAAAATGGCGGCGTTTACACCTGCGATATCTGCGGCCTGACCATGACCGTCATGGTGGAGACTGCGGACGGTATCAGCTACACCACCGACCTGGCCGCCGCCCTGAATAACGCCGAGGACGGCACCACCGTGACGTTGCTGGGCGATGTGTCTCTGGAGAATAGCGCATACATCGCAGACGGCAAAGAAGTCACCCTGAACCTGAACGACCACAATATTACCCGGGCGGGCTGGCAGACCATCCAAGTGAAGGGCAATACCGGCGACGGGACTAAGGCGAAGCTCGTCATCACCGGCTCCGGCGAGATTCGATTCAACGTGAAGGCCATTGATGGCGGTCAGCTGGATATGAGCGGCTGGACGGGAACGGTAGCGTTTGTCGACCTTGAGAATGCCTGCGACTTGGTCGGCCCCACCGGGAACGGCCATCTGGGTGCGCTGAATATCAGCAATTGGCGCAGCGACAACAAGGGCACCATCCTGCTCCAGGGCGGCACCATCGGCAAGCTTTGGCTGAACAGCTTCGAGAGCTTCCAGATGACCCTGGGGAGCCTGCTGAGATCCGGCTATGCGGCCAAGAGCGGCAGCGAATATCTGCCCTATGACTATGCCATCCAAAACGGCGGCTCCGTTGACAACCTGACCATCGAGCCCTGCCCCCACACCGGCCTGGATAGCTCCGGCCGCTGCACCTACTGCAATGCCACAGGCTTTGTGGCCACCGTGACCAAGAACGGCGTGACCGCCGGTTATACCGATTTCCTATCGGCACTCGACGAGATTTGCGATGGCAAGCGCGGCACATTGAAGCTGCTGAAGGATGTACCCGTGGAGGAAGGTCACCCCTTTGGTAGGATAAGCGGCATCCTGGATCTGAACGGCAAGAATCTGGCGTGCGACCTGACATGCATTCAGGGAAGCAGTTTGCAGATTGTAAACAGAGGCAGTGACATGTCCAGAATGGAGAGGCTGGAGGTGTGGAACGGCGCAAAGGTGACCATTGCCGATACCGCCGGAAGCATCTTCTTCGACATGGTGACAGTTGAAAGCGGCTCCGTAGCAGACCTGCTGCCCGAGGGCGGTGCCTACATTGCGCATGACGGAACCTGGATTTCCGCCGCAGATGCGGCCGCGATTCAATCCTTGGAAAAAGTAGCTGTGAAGAAACCCCCTGTTCAGAGCGTGACCCTCACCGCCAACAAAACCACTGTCCCCTACGGCGAGAGCCAGACCGTGACCCTGACCGCTTCCTCCACGCTGAGCGAGGGCGGAACTGCCAGCTACGCCTGGGCGGAGTTGATGTCTTACGGCCCTGTCCCCATGGGGGAAGACGAAGCCAGCTTCACCCTGCCTGCGGGCGTGAACGTGGGCAAGCATACCTACCGGGTTTCCGTCACCGTGGGGGACTACACCCTGAGTAAGGATATCCAGATCACCGTGACCAAGGCTCCGGGCAAGCTGGTAAACAAGGACTATCCCACCGAGTTTACCTACGGCGACACGGTTCCCACCCCCAAGGCCGAGAACTTCACCTCCAATCACCCGGACGGTACGTTCAGCTACTATTGGTTGACAGGAGACGGTTCCATCAGACTGGAAACGGGTGCGAACCCGACACGTGCCGGTACCTACATGCTGTGTGCGACTTGGACAGGAGGAACCAACTACACCACAGCCAGTTTGAGCCTGGCAGTCACGATTCAAAAGGCCGCCCAGACCGCCAACATTGCGGTGGTCAACGAAACCATCTCCGGCAAGGGTGACGGCGGCGTGACCCTGCTGCCCTCCGCAGAGGGTTATGAAATCCGGGAGAAAGGCGAGGCGACCTTCGAAGCGATATCGGCATCCCAGGGTGAGACCTTTCATACGCTTATCCCGGGAGTCACCTATGAAATCCGTCTGGCAGAGACGAAGAACTACCTGCCCTCCACCACTCAGGAGATCACCGTCCAGCCCGGCCGGAAGCTGAAAGTTACCCTGCCGGAGAATCAGAAAGGCTACACCCTGACGGCAAGCAAGACCCAGCTGGGCTGGCACGAGGATGTGACGCTGACCTTCCAACTGGATTCCGTGGGCGCGTATAAGGCCGCAGATTTTGGCATCTGGGCGGAAGCTGGAAGCGGCGAGAAAACGAAGCTGACCCTCGGCAATGATGGTGTGGTCAAACTGACTGCCCCCGAAAAGGATATCACCATCACCGTCACCGGCGTGAAGACGGACAACGTGGCACCCCAAGCCTCCATCCGGGGCAGACTGCGTAAGGACAGCGGTTACTATGTCAAGTGGGAGGGCTTCCAGGAGAACCCAGCGGACGACTATGTGAACGGCGATTTTGTGATTTCGGCAACGGATCGCCTCTCCGGCGTGGCCGACTTCTGGTACTACCTGTCCGACAAGCCTCTGACCCTGGAGGAACTGAAGGGAATGAACGGCGCTTTCTGGGCGCGGCCGGCGAATCAAGGCAAGGTGTCTATTACCGAGGACGGGGAGTACTACCTCTACGTCAAGGCGCTGGACAAGGCGAATAATGTGGGCTACGCCTGCACCGGCAAGCTGGTCAAGGAGAGCAATCCGCCTACCTTCTCCGGCGTGGAGAATGGGAAAACCTACTATGTGTCCCAGCAGATGGAGATTCATGACGACGGTATGCCGGACTGGTATATGGCGGAAGGCTCAATCGGAGTGGTTCCGAATGGCGGAGATGAGAATCCGATCAAGCTGCGGCTGCCAAACAACGGCAGTTCCTATACCTTCACGGTGGGTGACCGGTGCGGCAACAAGGCCAAAATTACCGTGTACATGAAGCCCCTTACCGACCTGACTCAGCCCCTGGATAGGATTCAGGAAGAGACAATTCAGAAATCCGACCGTGCCACCCTGGACGAGGTGGAAGCGACCCTCAAGGGTCTGGATGTGACCTACGCCACCGAGCCGGAGAAGAAGGAAATTAACGATGCGCTGGCTCGGATTGAGAAGCTGCGTCAGGTTCTGGATCGGGTGGCGGCGGTAGAGGCGCAGATCGATGCCCTGCCGGATTCCGTGGAGCCGTACCAGCAGACCGTGGAGGATACCCAGATCAAGCCCGCCCGGCAAGCCTACAGCGACCTGACCGACCACCAGAAGACCCTGGTGGACAGCACGAAACTTGACAAGCTGGTTCGGCTGGAAGCCCAGCTGAACGCCTGGACGATTACCGAGGGCGACGGCCAGACCTGGTACAAGGGCAGCTGGAACCCCTTGAGTTTCACCGTCAACGGCCAGACCCGGAAATTTTCCAAAGTCCTCTTGGACGGCAAAATGCACATCACGGCGACTCCCAGTTTCCTGGCAGTCAGCGGTTCGATAGACGAACCGTTTACCCTGACGCTGAAGCCGGAGTTTTTGCAGGTCTCGATGGAGCCTGGCGAACACACACTCACGGTGATCTACGGGGAAAACAACAGCGGAACCGGCACAGTTACCTTCACCGTCGAGATACCTGCCAATTACCTGGATGTGACGGGCAAACCGGAATTTGACGGCAAGACCACCGTGACCGTCGATGGGAAGGAATATCCCATTGAGGAAATGAACGGTACGCGTTATGTCAACCTGCCGGAAACCGGCGATCTGCTGACCATCTACTCCTTTAAGGACGGCACGCCGACGGGCTCCTGCACCAACTATCCCATAGGTATGCAGGTGTTCCGTATCACCCGTCAGGAAGGCGGCGCGAAGGCCGAGGAAATCACCGAGTTTGCGAATCTTCTGAACTACGCCGGCTGCTCCATCCGCCTTACCGGCACCAAGGGCATCCGCATGATCACCGGCATCGGCGAGAATGCGAGAACGGCCCTGACTGGTGCCCGGGGCCTGGGGGGCTACACCCTGGAAGAATACGGCACCGTGGTCATGCGGGGCGTCGGGACCCCCACCCTGGAAAACAGCAAAAGCCACAACTTCGCCTACAAAAAGGGCAAGGCTGACCCGATTTTCAGCAGAGCGAACGGGATGATCCAGTATACCAACGTCCTGGTGGGCTTCAGTCTGGAGGACTGCAAGGATACGCTGACCCTGCGGCCCTATATCAAGCTGAAGGATATGACCACCGGCGAAACCGTCACCCTCTACGGCGGCTGCGTCAGCCGGTCCATCGGCTATATCGCCAAGCAGAACGAGAATACCTACAAGCCCGGCACGGCAGGCTACAAGTACATCCATGAAATCATCGATGCCGTCTACGGCAAGACGGAGCAGGGAGGAGAAACCAAATGAAAAAATATATGGCCTTGCTTCTGGCCCTGTGCCTGCTGACGGCAGGCTGCGGAAAAGGGCAGGAGGCCCCCACAACGGAGCCTCCCGCCTCCGCGGCTCCTGCCACCCAGGCCACAGAACCGGAGACCACCGCCCCGGAGACCACGGCCCCCAAAACCAGGGAGGTCCAGGTCATGGGGGACCGCATCCCGGTGATCCGTCTGCTGCTGGAGGGGGGGCAGACCCTGGAGGTCACGGGCTATGAAGAAACCTTCGCAAAGGTCACGGCGGGAAAGGAGGAGGGCCTTGTAGGGACGGGCTTTCTCCGCTTCCCGGATGAGCCCTTTGAGCGCCGCACCGCCTATGCCCTGTGGAACGCGGGGCTCTACCCGGACTTCTCCTGCCTGGGAGAACCCCTGGAAAAGCTGGCCACCAACACCAAATTGGAGGTACTGGAGGAACTGGAAAACTGCCTGTATGTGCAGGCAGGGGAACAGACCGGCTTCGTACCCCTGGCCCAGCAGAGCCGCTACCCCTATCAGGCCCCGGCAGACAACGGCTCCGGCAACTCCGGCGGCTCCGGCAGCTCCGGCCCCCAGGACGGCGGCGACATCACTCTGATGCACCCCGGCACCCTCCGGCTTCTGGCTGACAAGGTGAAAACCGGCGAGGCCAAGGTGAAGGTCTCCGGCGTGCCCCTGGTGCTCCGGTTCTGTGACTACGGGGACAGGGTTTCCGTCCTGGAATCCGGCACCGCCCCGGAGCTTCCGGGCTACACCGCCATCCTGGAGTCTGACGGCACCACCGCCTATATTCCCACAGCCTGGCTGGCCGATGCCCAGACCTTCACCCCCTGGGAAGGGTATGCGGGGAGTAACTGCAAGCTCTACGAACACTATCTGCTCCTTGGCAAGGAGGTCAAGACTTTGTATACCAACAAGCCCCTGACGGTACTCTGGGACGCAGGGCTCACCGCCCTGGTCCAGGCAGATGGGGAGCGGTTCTACGCCGCCTCCGCCACCCTG
>ERZ772893.3167-NODE-3167-length-12012-cov-8.656937_pt1 | contig 12012 bp, 8 predicted proteins | sample MGYA00511482_ERZ772893 | MGnify/ENA primary metagenome ERZ772893 (study PRJEB29015, sample SAMEA2737687) | human gut metagenome | biome: human gut; feature: human-associated habitat; material: faeces | place: China | collected 2012 ...
GGGCTGTCAGTGGCCGGGGTGCAGATGCGCCCGGTGGGGGCCATGCCCACCTTGGCATCGGGGTCGGCTTTGCGGATGGCATCCGCCGCCAGGCAGTGTGCATAGATCGTGTTATGCCAGGCAGTAAACACCGCTGCATCGTCCAGTTTATAGCCCGGCGCATGCACACCCGCGCTGTAGCCCAGCCCCACGCTGCACTGCGGCTCGTTGAGGGTAAAGTAATATTTTACACGTCCCTTAAAATGCGCCGCCACCGTGGCAGCGTACACGGCAAAGGCCCTGGCGGTGTCGGCGTTCAGCCAGCCGCCCTTATCCTGCAATGCCTGGGGCAGGTCCCAGTGGTAGAGCGTCACATACGGCTCGATGCCCGCCGCCAGCAGCGCGTCCACAAACCGGTCGTACCAGGCAAGGCCAGCAGGGTTCACCGCGCCGGTGCCTGCCGGGAAAATGCGCGGCCAGGCAATGGAAAACCGGTAGGCCTGCAGGTGCAGGGCCTTCATGATCTCGATGTCCTCGGCCCAGCGGTGGTAGCTGTCGCAGGCGACGTCGCCGGTATCGCCGCCCTTGGTCTTGCCCGGCGTATGGCTGAAGGTATCCCAGATGGACGCCCCTCGCCCGTCCTCAAACGCGCCGCCCTCTATCTGATAGGATGCGGTAGCCGCACCCCAAACAAATTTCTTTGGAAATGGCATATTCTTCTCCCTCTGGTTGCTGATAAAAACGAGGATGTAGGGGCGCGATGTACCCCACACGTATCTGCACAATCAAAAAAAGGTGCAGCGCGTTGCCACTGCACCTCTGCTTAGTATTAGTTTACCCCTTAACGCTGCCCAATGCAACCCCTCGCACGATATATTTCGAGAGAAGCAGGTAGACGATCATAACCGGCAAGATCGCAATGGTGATCATCATGTACACCTTGCCCATATCGAACTTGAGGAAGTCCGCGCTGCGCAGCTGTGCAACCAGGATGGGCACCGTCTTCCACTTGGCGTCGTTGATGATCAGCGCCGGGATAAAGTAGTTGTTCCACGCGCCCACAAAGCTGAAGATGGCCTGCACCGCCATGGCAGGCTTGAGGATCGGCAGGATGACCGCGTTGAAGGTGTGGAACTCACCGCTGCCATCAATGCGCGCTGCATCGATAATATCCCGCGGCAGGCTGGAATCCATGTACTGCTTCATGAAAAAGAACACGGTGGGCGCGGCAATGCTGGGCAGAATCAGCGGCCACAGGGTGTTGGTCAGCTTCATCTTGTCCATCAAATTCAGGAAGCCCAGCGCCGACACCTGCGTCGGCATCGTCATGATAAGCAGGATGACGGTGAACGCCAGCTTGCGCAGCTTGAAGTCGTAGGCGTAGATGGCGTAGGCCGTCAGGGCACTGAAGTAAACCGACAGCGCCGCACAGGCCGCCGAAACGATGAGGCTGTTGCGCAGGCCGGTCAGAATCGGCACGTTGGCATCGTGGGTGGTGTTGTAGAAGTTGGTGCCGAAGCTGGTGCGGGGCAGCGGGTCAAAGCCCTGCTGGATGGTAAAATTGTTGTGGGTGGCGTTTACAATCAACACGTAGAAGAAGAACAGGCAGACAAAGCACAGTACAAACAGCACAATGTAAGCAACTGCACGCTGCAGCGTAAGCATAGGGTCGTGAATTTTCGTTGCCTTGGTCTTGGTGGCTGCGGTTTTGGTCTCGTTCGGCATACTCTTTCACGCTCCTTCCTTAATGATGCTTTGCAGCCGCCTTGGCTGCTTTGATACGAGCTTTTTCGGCCTTGCGCTGCTCACGGGTCAGGCCGTCATCCTCCTGGGTAAGGGTAAAGTAGATGATGACGCAAAGCACCGCGCAAAGCAGGAACATCAGAACCGAAATAGCGCCGGCCGTGCCGTAGTTTTTGCTGTAAAGGTGCTGGTTCAGATACATGATGATGGTGTTGGTACTGCCGTTGGGGTCGCCCTTGCCGTTGGTCAAAACCTGCGGTACATCGAACATCTGCAAGCCGCCGATCAGGCTGGTGATGAGGGTATACACCAGCAGCGGGCGGATAAGCGGAATGGTGATTTTCCAGAACATCTGGGTCGAGGAGGCACCGTCCAGCTCGGCGGCCTCGTACAGGCCGGGGTCAACGCCCATGATGGCCGCCATCAAAATGATGGTGGTGTTGCCGAACCACATCAGGAAGTTCATCAGCCCCACCAGCCCGCGGGCGGTCCATACGTTGGATAGCCAGCGCACCGGCTCGCTCACGATGCCGAGTTTGAGCAGGATGGAGTTGATGGGCGCGGTTTCGGCGTTGGAGAACAGCGTAAAGAACAGCATGGCAAACGCCGAAGCCATGATCAGGTTGGGCATGTAGATGACCGTTTTGAAGAACCCCTGGAACTTTAGTTTCAGCCGCAGGTCGGTGAACCAGGCCGCCAGCAGCAGCGAGACCACGATCTGCGGGATAAAGCCCATCAGCCACATGATCATCGTGTTGCCAAAGTATTTTGGCACTTCTTTGCTCATGGCAGCGTAGTTTTTCAAGCCAACAAAGTTAGGGCCGATGATCTTTAGGCCGCTGCGGAAATACTCAAAGAAGGAATAGTAGATGGTGGTAGCCAGCGGCCAGAACTGGAAAATGAAAAAGGTGATGAAGAACGGCGCCAGGAAGATGTAACCCCATTTGGCGTAGCTCATGCCTTTTTTCTTGGTTTTCATAAGTCTCGCCCTCCTTAGCTGTACGGGCATTGCCCTGCTGGGGGCAGAGCCTTTTGCATGTTACAGGCCAACGGCCTTACGGTTAAAACGAAACCAGGGGCGGGCGTCTCTCCCCCGCCCCTGGCATGGCGTTTACGGTTTCGTGTTCAGGTGTAAGACCCAACTTATGCGGGCCATTCCACGCTGGTCAGCTCAGGATACTTGACCTTGATCTGATCCTCAAAGTTCTGCTTTGCGGTGTCGATGTCGACGGTGCCGTCGAAGTAATCCTTGAAGCAGCTCTGGAAGGTCTCGTTGCAGCCCTGGTCATAGGGGCCGGCGTTAGACATATCGATAGTAGGTGCAACCTCTGCGAACAGAGCAATGTGGTTCTGGCCGCCCAGGAAGTCGGAGCCGAAGTCGGGATCGGCGGCGATGGCGTCCATAGCGCTCTTGCAGTTGGTGTAGTCCTGGGTATCCTTGGTGATCTGGGTCATGATGTCGGAGTCGCAGGTCAGAGAGTACATAACGTCCTTGATGGTGGGGATGTTATCGGTGCCGGCAGCAGCGCAGATCCAGGTGCCGCCCCAGTAATAAGGCTGAGGACCCTGGCAGACTGCGTAGTCGCCGTAGATGCCGTTGCCAACTTCTTCCTTGCCGCCCTCAGAGGTCGGGGTTTCAAGAGAGTTGCCCAGCAGGGTGAAGTTGATGCCCCAAGTGGAGTAGAAGAAGCCGAAGACCTTACCGGCAGGGCCCTGGTCAGCGGCCCACTGGTCGCTCCACAGGCTGGTCTTGTTGTTGTAGCCGTTATCGGTGTAGGTCTTGGTCTGATCGACCCAGTTCATAATGTTGGGGTCGACCTTGACGGTCGTGCCGTCCACCCAACCGGCGGAAACATTGTTGGAGAAGGTGCGGTAGGAATCATCGTAGCCGGAGAGCATCTTGTAGCCCTTGGCAGCGGCCTTCTCAGCCACATCGTTGAACTTATCCCAATCGCTCAGTGCAGCCTGGACTTCGGTGGGGTCATCGGTGCCCAGCACATTCTTGGCGATGCTGCGGCGGTAGGCGAACAGACCCGGGGTCGCCTGCCAGGTGGTGCCCTTCTGGACGCCATCGACGGTAACGATATCCTTGGTGTACTGGTACTGGTCCTTCAGGTCGTCATCGGTCAGGCCGATGTCGCCCTTGACGTCCAGCGTGTACTCGGAGTCGACGTACTTCAGCGCGTAGTCAGCCTCGATCAGGAAGATGTCGATCTTGTCATCATCGGCGGCACTGTCCTGCTTCAGCAGGGCTTCGTCCAGCTTGTTCTGGTAGTTGTTGTTGTCGTTGGGGTTGATGGTCCATTTCACGGTCACGCCGTTGTCCAGTTCGGTGGTGGACTTATCGTCGGCCACAGAGACAACGCCGGGGTAGTAATCGTTGAAGCGGGACTGGAACTCGTCGTTCCAGCACCAGATATTCAGGACCTTGCCCTCCTCGGCGGTATCATCGGCGGCGGGTTCTGCGGCGGTGCTGCTGGTATCGGTAGAGGTGGAGTCAGCGGCAGGTGCTGCGGACGAGCTGGCGGCACCTGAGCCGCATCCGGCGAGCAGGGTGGCTGCCATAGCAGTCGCGGTCAGTAAACTGAGTGCCTTTTTCATAATGATGTTTTCCTCCTTTTAAAGAAACTCGATCATGAAATTACATTTTTTAATAAGCCCGCTGCGCATGCAGGCTTGTTTACAGTGGAATGGGTCAGCGGTGCGGTGTGTCGATGGATTCTCCGCGGGCGAAGCTGCCGGCGATGAGCCGCTGCTCCGGCAAAGCGGTGCGGGGGGATTCGATCTCCTCGATCAGCAGCTCGGCGGCGGCCTTGCCCATGGCCTCGGTGTCCTGGCGGTAGGTGGTCAGCTGCGGCGACATGACCTGCGAGATGAGGTTGCCGTCGTAACCGGCTACCGAGATGTCCCGCGGGATCAGCAGCCCTTCCTCCCGGATGGCCTGCACACCGCCGATGGCGGAGAAGTCGTCCGGGAACAGGATCGCCGTGGGCCGCTGGGGTAAGCTGAGCAGCTGGCGGGTGGCCTTGGCGCAGCCGATGGCGTCGCGGTAGGTGCCGGCGATGACGTATTCATCCGGCACCGTGATGCCGTGGGCGGCGCAGGCGCGGTAGAAACCGACCAGACGCTTTTGGGTAACGGCGCTGTGCTGTTCGCCGTGGATGTAGGCGATGCGCTCATGCCCCAAGGCAGTGAGCTGATCCACCAGATGGCGGATACCGTCCACGTTATCGGAGAGCACCGCAGCCCGGTTGTTGAACACATGGTCGACCGTGACCAGCGGCAGATTGCTGTAAGCCAGCTCCACGACCTCGGGGTCGTCAAACTGTACGCAGGCGGCGATCACACCGTCAACGCCGCGGTAGCGGCAATGCTCTAAGTAACTGGAATGGCTGTGGCCAATGTTGTGGTTGATAAAGGTGATGTCGTAGCCCCTGCCCTCGGCGTGGCGCTTGAAGCTGTCCAGCACGGCGGCGAAGAACTCATGGGTCAGGCCGCTCTGGGCTTCGTCCACAAAAAGGACGCCCAGATTGTAGGTGCGGTTGGTCTTTAAGGCGCGGGCGGCGCTGTTGGGCATGTACCCCAGCCGGCGGGCAGCCTCGCGGACCTTCTCTTTGGTGGCCTGGCTGATGTCGTTATGGCCGTTCAGCGCCTTGCTCACGGTAGCTACCGAGACCCCGCAGGCTTTTGCGATGTCCTTGATGGATGCCATGAGTACCACCTCCCGGTCCTATGTTTGGTTTGGATCGCTTTGTTTGGGTTTTGCGTCCCTTAATCGTTTTCGCATCTTCACTATACAACAGGTCAACCACAAAATCAAGCGCTTTTTACGATTTTTTGTGCACATCGATGCAATTTGGCGTTTTGCAAAAATCAGAAGTCCGTCTTTTGGCAGTTTCGTTTGCTGTTTTCGTGAATTTCTGTCGAAATCCGGGGTGATTTTGCAGGGAAGCGCTGCTTATGGTTTCGCTGGCAGGGTGAAAGCAGGCGGTTTTGGGGTGCCAGGCTGGCGGTGTAAGGGTGTTTTGCGGGGATTTTGCAGGCGGTTCATGAGGGTTTTCGGGTCCCGCCCTCCCACGGCCCCTATTATAAATAAGGTATAGATGGGCTTTCGTGCCAGATTTTAGCCGGCAAAATTGTGGAACTTGCCAAATCATCGTTATTTTTATGCCTAAGTCTTGCAATTGCCGAAGAAATGCGCTATTGTAGAGGTAACAACTTAATCGTTTTCGACTTGAACTTTTCAAAAAGCAGGTATCCCATTTGTAAGGAGAGGATCTCTATGAAGTTCGGTCACTTTGATGACGACGCACGGGAATACGTCATCACCACCCCGCGCACACCGCTGCCGTGGATCAACTACCTGGGCAGCGAGGCTTTCTTTAGCCTTGTCTCCCACACGGCGGGCGGCTACAGTTTTTACAAGGACGCTAAGCTCCGCCGCATCACCCGCTACCGGTATAATAACGTACCTGCGGATTCTAACGGCCGCTATTACTATATTAAAGAGGGCAGCACCATCTGGAACCCCGGCTGGCAGCCCACCCAGACCGAGCTGGATTTTTACGAGTGCCGCCACGGTCTGGGTTACAGCATCATCACCGGCAAAAAGAGCAGGCTGGCTGCGCGGCTGGAGCTGTTCGTGCCCGTGGGCGACAACTGCGAGATCGACCGTCTGGTGCTGACCAACGAAAGCGACGCGCCGAAATCGTTTACTGTATTCAGCTATGTAGAGTTCTGCTTGTGGAACGCCGTGGACGATTCCACCAACTTCCAGCGCAACTTCTCCACCGGTGAGGTCGAGGTGGAGGGCAGCACGATCTACCACAAGACCGAATACCGCGAGCGCCGCGACCACTACGCGCTGTACACCGTCAACGCGCCGGTAGACGGCTTTGACACCAGCCGGGATGCCTTTTTGGGCGCCTGGCGCAGCAATTCCAACCCTGAAGCGGTAGAAAAAGGTGCCTGCACCAACTCCGTCGCCCACGGCTGGGCACCGGTCGGCGTACACCAAATCAACGTAACGCTAAACCCCGGCGAGAGCCGCAGCTTAATTTATATGCTGGGCTACATCGAGAACCCGCAGGAGGAAAAGTGGGCCGCCCCCGGCGTCATCAACAAGACCCGCGCCCATGAGCTGATGGCCCGCTATGCCACCGACGCGCAGGTGGATGAAGCCCTGGCCAAGCTGCACGCCCACTGGAACAACCTGCTGTCCACCTACGCGGTCAAGAGCAGCGACGAAAAGCTCGACCGTATGGTGAATATCTGGAACCAGTACCAGTGCATGGTCACCTTCAACATGAGCCGTTCCGCCAGCTACTACGAGAGCGGCACCGGCCGCGGCATGGGTTTCCGGGACAGTTGCCAGGACTTGCTGGGCTTTGTGCACCTCATCCCCGCCCGCGCCCGCGAGCGTATTCTGGACATCGCCGCCACCCAGTTCCCCGACGGCAGCGCCTACCACCAGTACCAGCCGCTGACCAAAAAGGGCAACATGGACGTTGGCTCCGGCTTCAACGATGACCCGTTGTGGCTGATCGCCGCCGTCTACGCCTACCTGGGCGAGACCGGCGACATGAGCATCTTGGACGAGCAGGTGGACTTCGACAACGACCACACCCTCGCCCAGCCGCTGCTGGAACACCTGCGCCGCAGCTTTGGCTACCTGACGACCCACAAAGGCCCCCACGGCCTGCCGCTGATTGGCCGCGCCGACTGGAACGACTGCCTGAACCTGAACTGCTTCAGCGACACGCCTGGCGAGAGTTTCCAGACCACCGGCCCCAGCGAAGGCCCGGTGGCCGAGAGCGTTTTTATCGCAGGTATGTATGTTAAATACGGCAATGAGTTTGCCGAAATTCTGGACGCCACCAACCACGCCGACGAAGCCGCCGCTGTGCGGGACGAAGTGGCCAAGATGGAGCACGCTGCCCTCACCGCCGGGTGGGACGGCAAATGGTTCCGCCGCGCCTACGATGCCTACGGCCATGTGGTCGGCGGGCAGGAGTGCGAGGAAGGCCAGATCTTCATCGAGCCCCAGGGCATGTGTGTCATGGCGGGCATCGGCGTGGACACCGGCGAGGCCGTGACCGCGCTGCAGAGCGTACAGACCCGGCTGGACACCAAGTACGGTATTGTTTTGCTGCAGCCTGCTTATACCAAATATCATCTGGAGCTGGGCGAAATTTCCAGCTACCCCCCGGGCTACAAGGAGAACGCAGGCATCTTCTGCCACAACAACCCCTGGGTCAGCTGTGCCGAGACCGTCGTCGGCCACGGCGACCGGGCGTTTGAGATTTACAAAAAGACCTGCCCTGCCTACATCGAGGACATCAGCGAGATCCACCGCACCGAGCCTTACGTCTACAGCCAGATGGTGGCAGGCTGTGACGCCGCCACCTTTGGCGAAGCGAAAAACAGCTGGCTGACCGGCACCGCCGCCTGGACCTTTGTGGATGTGAGCCAGTACATCCTTGGCGTCCAGCCCACGCTGGCGGGGCTGAAGATCGACCCCTGCCTCCCCCACGAGATGGACGGCTTCACCCTGCGCCGCGTCTGGCGCGGGGCAACGTATGAAATTACGGTAGACAACACCGCCCACGCCGAAAAAGGCGTTGCGTCTATGACGGTAAACGGCCAGCCCGTCCCCACCAACACCCTCTCCCCCGCCCCCGCCGGAACCACCGTGCAGGTCAAGGTCGTGATGGGGCAACCCTTTAGCAGACAATAAAAAGGCTCCCTCTGTGAGACAGACTCCCCCGATACGGGGGAGATGGCGCGAAGCGCCAGAAGGGGAGCGCTGTCGCACACTTAAAACAATTGCAGGGGCGCACACTGTGCGCCCCTGCAATATGCTCTACACTTTTTTATTCTTCCTCTTTTTCCTTTTCCTTAATATCCGGCGCTAAATCCCCGCCGGGCATTTTGTGGCCGAAGGAAGGGACGAAGAAGAACTTGCGGATAATAAAGATCAGCGCAATCGCCCCCACGCTGACAAGGTTCTGCACGGCATCCTCGTGGCCAACGATCATGTGGCGGGCAATGGCATACAGCAGCACTTCCAGCACGCTGCCGGGGCTGTGCTTGGCCAGCATCTTGATAAACTCAATACCGATGACAATATCCAGCGCCCGTTCCAAAAACTCCCGCACTTCCACACTGTTGCCGTGGGTCAGCAGGCCCGGCAGTAATTGCAGCAGGGGCGCCACGCTCAGCAGCAGCGCCACCAGCACAATGGCCGAAAGCACCACTTCCAGCAGCCCGGCCGCCTCGGCCACCTGGTCGCGAAAGACCTGCTTGACGTGTTCTTCCTTGCGGTGCAACGCACTTTTGGCAATGCGGGGTTCGTAATCCTTCAAAGACATGGGGAAATTCCTCATTTCATAAAAATTCTGCTTGTATTGTAGCATACAACGCCCATCCACGGCAACAGAAAGTTTCCCGTGCGGCGCTCCCCTGCCCGTGCTGTATACGCCCGCCGTACATTATAGTAGCCTGTGCCGTGTCCGGTGCATCGCCCGGTTAAAGTCATACCTTTGTCCTGCAAACCCCATCAAAAACGACAAAAAGCGCTGGTCAAAACTCACCCTCGTGGTTTTTTGGCTGAAAAAGACAAACCTATCTTGCAATTTGTTCTCCTACGCTTTACACTACTCTTACAGGGTTTTCCTGACTTATCAGTAAAGGGGGAGCTTACGTGCAGTACACGATGCAGCATCGCAGTCATCACGCGGGTTCCCTGTACCCTGCCGGTATCGCAGTAGAAGTATAGCGCAGTGTACCCATACGGGCCGCACTGCGCTTTTTGCTTTTTGGGGAAAGGAGTTTACCATGAAAAAAGTTGCCATCATCATGGGGTCGGACAGTGATTGGCCGGTCGTAAAATCTGCCTGCACGGTGCTCAAGGATTTCGGCATCCCGTTTGAGGCACACATCCTCTCGGCCCACCGCACGCCCGAAGCCGCCGCTGACTTTGCCAAGTCCGCCCGTGCCAATGGTTACGGCGTTATCCTGTGCGCGGCCGGCATGGCCGCCCATCTGGCCGGTGCCTTTGCCGCCAACACCACCCTGCCGGTGGTAGGCATCCCGATGAAGGGCGGTGCCCTGGACGGCCTGGACGCATTGCTTGCCACCGTGCAGATGCCCAGCGGTTTCCCAGTGGCCACCGTGGCGCTGAACGGCGCCAAGAACGCCGCTTACCTGGCCGTGGCCATCCTTGCCGTGGCTGATGACGACCTGGCCGCCAAGCTGGACAAGTTCCGTGCGGACACCGCCGCCGCTATCGCCAAAAAGGACGCCGCCATCGCCGCCGAGGCCGCCGCGCTGTAAGGCACAAAAAGGCGTCAAAGCCCCAACAATTTTCTTGCACATTGTCCAAAAACAGGGTACAATGAAAGTACCCGCTACTTATTATAATAACCCATAATAAAAGGAGCGTTTTACGATGAATTACGAAGTTAAAGAGCAGATGTACGAAGGCAAGGCCAAGCAGGTTTTCGCTACCAGCGACCCCGAGATCGTAATGGTCCACTACAAGGACGATGCCACCGCCGGTGACGGCGAGAAGAAGGGCACCATCCGCGACAAGGGCATCGTGAACAACAAGCTGTCCAATGCCCTGATGCAGAAGTTGGAGAAAGAGGGCATCCCCACCCATTATGTGCAGGAGATCAACGACCGCGACACCTTTGTAAAGAAGGTCGAGATCGTGCCCCTGGAGGTCATCATCCGCAACGTCGCCGCCGGCCACTTCACCCTGCGCATGGGCGTGCCCGAGGGTACCGAGTTCAAGACCCCCATCCTGGAGTTCAGCTACAAGAACGACGACCTGCATGATCCGTTCATCAACCACTACTATGCCCTGGCTCTCGGCCTGGCCACCCAGGAAGAGATCGATACCATCACCAAGTACGCCTTCAAGATCAACGAAGTACTGAAGAAGATCCTGCTGGATGCCAACATCCGCCTGATCGACTTCAAGGTCGAGTTCGGCCGCCTGTCCGACGGCACCATCATCCTGGCCGACGAGATCAGCCCCGACACCTGCCGTTTCTGGGATGCCACCACCGGCGCACATCTGGACAAGGACCTGTTCCGCCGCAACCTGGGCGGCGAGGCTGATGCCTACCAGGAAGTTATGAAGCGCCTGCTGGGCTAAATTTCCGCAAACGGAACGGAGCATAGAATGAGCGAAATTTCCCAATTCAGCCAGGGCCTGCACGAGGAGTGCGGTGTCTTTGGCATGTACGATAAGACCGGCGCGACCGATATGGTCAGTGCCGTATACAGTGCGCTGTACGCCCTGCAGCATCGCGGGCAGGAAAGCTGCGGCATCGCCCTGAACGTGGACGGTGTGCTTTCCGGCCACCGCGACTTGGGGCTGGTGAGCGAGGTGTTCACTAAGCGCGTGCTGGAGGACCTGCCCCGCGGCGCCAAGATGGCCACCGGCCACGTGCGTTACGCCACCGCAGGCCAGCGCAGCCGTTCCAACGCGCAGCCGATGATTTTGCATCACTGCAAGGGTGCCATGGCCGTATGCCACAACGGCAACCTGGTCAACGCCCCCAAACTGCGCCGCAAGCTGGAGATGAGCGGTTCCATCTTCCACGGTACCTCGGATACCGAGGTCATCGCCTACCTGCTGACCCAGAACCGCCTGCTGACCCCCAACATTGAGATGGCCGTCAGCCGCACGATGGACGACATCGAGGGCGCGTATTCTCTGGTCATCATGACCCATACCAAGCTGATCGCCGCCCGCGACCCCAACGGCTTCCGCCCGCTGTGCATCGGCGAGCTGCCCGATGGTTCCGGCTGGGCCTTTGCCAGCGAGAGCTGCGCCCTGGACGCCGTCGGCGCCAAATTCGTGCGGGACGTCAAGCCCGGTGAGATCGTCATCGCCGACCACAACGGTCTGCGCAGCATCGAGGATCACTGCGGCACCGCCCCCCACACCTTGTGTGTGTTTGAGTACATCTACTTTGCCCGCCCCGATTCCATCATCGAGGGCACCTGCGTGCATGAGGCCCGGCTGCAGGCCGGTCGTTTCCTTGCGCAGGAGCATCCTGTAGAGGCCGATGTTGTCATCGGCGCACCGGATTCCGGTCTGGACGCCGCGCTCGGCTATGCGCAGGAGAGCGGTATCCCCTACGGCGTCGGCTTTATCAAGAACAAGTATGTCGGCCGCACCTTTATCCAGTCCACCCAGGCCCAGCGTGAGAACAGCGTGCGCATCAAGCTGAACGCCATCTCCGCCACCGTCAAGGGCAAGCGCGTTGTGCTGGT
>ERZ772893.3168-NODE-3168-length-12001-cov-3.889754_pt1 | contig 12001 bp, 7 predicted proteins | sample MGYA00511482_ERZ772893 | MGnify/ENA primary metagenome ERZ772893 (study PRJEB29015, sample SAMEA2737687) | human gut metagenome | biome: human gut; feature: human-associated habitat; material: faeces | place: China | collected 2012 ...
GGCTTACCCCGGCATATGATGCCGAAACTCAGGCTGAAGTGAAACGCATGTTGGAAAATCCAGATAAAACCGAATTGATAGACAGTTTTTACAAAGACCTGGAGTTTGGAACGGGTGGTCTGCGTGGCATCATGGGTGCCGGTACAAACCGCATGAACATCTACACCGTAGGTGCCGCAACACAGGGCTTGTCCAACTATCTGAACAAATGTTTTGCCGGAAAGAAGGATATTTCCGTTGTTGTGGGGCACGACTGCCGCAACAATAGCGACAAGTTCGCAAAGATTTCTGCCGACATCTTCTCTGCAAACGGCATCAAGGTATATCTTTTTGATGACCTTCGTCCTACGCCCGAAGTTTCATTTGCCATTCGCCACTTCGGCTGCCAGAGCGGTATCAACATTACAGCCAGCCACAACCCCAGAGAATACAACGGCTACAAAGCTTATTGGGATGACGGTGCGCAGGTGCTCGCTCCGCACGACACGGCCATCATAGACGAGGTGAACAAGGTGACGGTGGCCGACATCAAGTTCAACGGCAACAAGGACTTGATTCAGATTATCGGCAAGGAAGTGGATAAGGTTTATCTGGAAATGGTTCACTCCATCTCTATCGACCCCGAAGTCATCCGTCGCCAGAAAGACCTCAGCATTGTGTATACTCCGCTTCATGGCGCAGGCCGCGTGCTTATTCCGGACTCATTGAAGGAGTGGGGATTTGAGAATATCAACTGCGTGCCCGAACAGATGGTGAAGGACGGCAATTTCCCGACAGTGGTTTCTCCGAATCCCGAAAATGCCGAAGCCCTTTCCATGGCCATTGCGCTGGCTAAGAAGATTGACGCTGACATCGTAATGGCAAGTGACCCGGATGCCGACCGTGTCGGTATGGCCTGCAAGGACGATAAGGGCGAGTGGGTGCTTATCAATGGTAACCAGACTTGTCTCATCTTCTTGTACTACATCATCAAGAACCGTATTGCAATGGGTAAGATGCAGCCGAACGACTTCATCGTGAAGACCATCGTGACCACCGAACTCATCAAGGCTGTGGCAGACAAGAACAAGATTGAAATGCGCGACTGCTACACCGGCTTCAAGTGGATTGCCCGCGAAATCCGTCTGAGTGAAGGTAAGCAGCAGTATATCGGTGGTGGTGAAGAAAGCTATGGCTTCCTGGCCGAAGACTTTGTCCGTGATAAAGACGCGGTTTCTGCCTGCTCTTTGCTGGCCGAAATCTGTGCTTGGGCCAAAGACCAGGGCAAGACACTCTATGACGTATTGATGGAAATCTATGTAGAATATGGATTCTCTAAGGAAACCACCGTGAACGTGGTGAAACCCGGTAAGAGTGGTGCCGAGGAAATCAAGGCGATGATGGATAACTTCCGTGCCAATCCTCCGAAGGAAATCGGTGGTTCGGCTGTCAGCCTGATTAAGGATTACAAGACGCTGGAACTGACTGATGCCCAGGGCAACGTAAGCAAGCTGGATATGCCCGAGACTTCCAATGTACTTCAATATTTCACTGTAGACGGCACGAAGATTTCTGTCCGTCCTTCCGGTACGGAACCGAAGATTAAGTTCTATATCGAGGTGAAGGGCGAGATGGGTTGTCCGAAATGCTATACCAGCGCCGATGCCGAAGCTGAGAAGAAAGTGGAGGCAGTGCGCAAGTCACTCGGCATTTGATAGGAAAGAGGAAAAAATGTGTATATAGTGTTCGGAGAGGCGTAACCCGTGAGGGCTGCGCCTCTTCCTTTTGCTTCTGTGTTGAAAGAAAACTTAAATAAAGACTTAAACCCGATGGTTGATGAACAAAACGTTTGCAGGGAAGTTTAGTATATGCAGATTGCGGTTACACACCGATTGGTTGATGTGAATGAGAGTCGTTTCATTCGTAGTTGTTCGTTTGTGAGTGTGTGTTTTCCGCAATTTGCTTTTTTAAATTTCTTCCCCCCTCTTTTTAATTCTTTAATTTTTAATTGTTCTCCATCCACCAGTCTATCAGCCTTCTTGCGATACTCAGCTTTCGTGGAATTTCGGGCAGGTTATCTTTGGAATAGAAGGCGGCAGCGGTCAGCTCATCTTCCTGCAGTTTTATCTCCCCGCTTTCGTAGTCGGCAATGAAACCCACCATCAATCCGCTGGGGTAGGGCCAGGGCTGGTTGCTGAAGTAGGTGATGTTCTTTACCTTCAGCCCCGTTTCCTCAAAAACTTCCCGTTCCACACATTCTTCCAGTGTCTCGCCGGCTTCGAGGAAGCCTGCCACCAGTCCGTAGAAGGTTCCTCGGAAGTTCCGGGCATGCACCAGCAGGATTTCGTTTCCTTTGCGTATCAGTACGATGATGGCGGTGGAAACGGGAGGGTACATCTCATTGCCGCAGTTGGGACACTTCTTCATGATGGGGGTCTGGTGCTCCATGGCGGTGCCACACACGGGGCAGAAGTGGCTGTGCTCGTCCCAATAGAGTATCTGGAAGGCCTTTCCTGCAGAACGGTACTCGTCCGGCGAGATGTAGTCGTACGATGCGCGCAGGCCTATCATGACCCATTCGTCGGTTTCGGTCACGGGCTGTTCCAAGGCAAATGCACGTACTTGCTTGCCGTTGGGGGGGAACACTTCGTGTATATTACTTCCGGCTTCCGGTGTCAGAGGAGGCTCTATACTGACGGGTACGCTGTATTTTATTTCTCCTTTGTCTGTATATCCTTTTTTCAGCAGCAGTTGGTCTTTGAAGAAGACGAACCACTGCGTGCAGGGTTGGGGTTCTGTTGATTTTTCCATTGTTTGTTGTTTTATTATTTTTGGGGGGATGAACACGAAAATACAAAGGCACAGAGATTCTTTTCAAAGAGATAAAGCATTAATTTCTATGTCTCTGTGTCTCTGTGCTTGCCCCCCTAAATTTCGTTTGCTGTGTCTTTTTCTTGTCGCACATAGACCGTTGACCTTCCCATTCCGCGGCGGCGCAGGAACCCTTGCCGGATGAAGTTGTTTAGTTCGTCTATGGCGGCATGTCTGGTTAGTCCGCTTAGCTGGATGTATTCGTTCTTGTTGATACATACATTCTGCTTGAGGAACAGTTCCAGTTCGGCTTTTCTTGTTTCTTCGGTGGTCTCTACTACTTTTTTCGATTTCTTGGTAGTGGAGTGTACACGTTCCAACGTCATTTTCTTCTTGATGTTGTTGCGGAACGTGCTGCTGATGCGCAGGTGTACGTTTTGGAATTGGACGGATTCGGAGCGGATTTTCTTTTTCTCGTCGTCGGTCTCGCGCAAGCATTTCAGTGAAGTGCTGAAGAATCCGAGTTCTCCCAGCTCCACGATGTTTCCGTTGGCCAGCAAATCGCACAACTCGTCAATGCAGGCATCCAATGCTGCCCCTATCACATTCTTGGGCAGATGTTGGAAAGTTGCGATATGTTCCACAAACTCCTTTTGGGTATAAGTCCTTTTCGGGCAGATACGTGCATGGAGTGATTTCTTGTCTTCTTTCCCGTCGGGCGAAGGCGTTTCGTAAAGGTCGTAATACGCGCTCATAAGATATTTATTTTTGTTTATAGCGATAAACAGTTCTCGTCGCTTCGGGGAATTATTTTTGTCGCTAAGCAGATTAATTTTCTTCTTCCTAAAAACTAATCGTCCGACAACTGTTGCATTATCGTCCAACAGTTGTTTAATTATCGTCCGACAGCTGTCGGACGAAACAGAAATGGGTATGGGACGATTAATTCTTAGTGAACAAAGGTATAAAATATAGTGATACGAAGAGTAGTGTTTGGGGAAGAAAGTTTTAGTTTTCGGCAAAAGAGGGATATTGGGAATGATAATTAGTTTTTGGAAATAAAAAATCCCCCGTTAAGGACGAGGGAACCTAATGTTTTCACAACGGAATAATCCTTATTGTGATTTGCTTCATTTTAGTATGACAAATGTATAAAATAAATATGGAAATACAATGCTTATATTGAAAAAAAAAATACCTTTGAAGAAAATATTCAAAATATAATACTATGAGAACGATACTTGGATTGGATTTGGGAACCAATAGTATAGGATGGGCTGTAATAAACTCTGTAATTAAAGAACAGACCGAGAGAATTTGGATAGAAATGGCTGGCAGTAGAATAATTCCGATGGATGCTGCTATCTTGGGAGACTTTGACAAAGGGAATTCTATATCACAGACAGCTGAAAGAACCCGTTTTAGAGGGGTGCGTCGATTGAGAGAGCGACAATTACTACGCCGTGAACGGTTGCATAAAGTTTTGAAGATTCTTGGCTTCCTGCCGGAACACTATTTAAAAGGAATAGATTTTGAAAAGCATACGGGTAAATTCTTGTCAGGCAGCGAACCGAAATTGCCATGGGTAAAGGATAGATGGGGAAAATACTCTTTTTTATTTCAGACAGCGTTTAATGAAATGTTGGCGGATTTTGCAAAACACCAACCTTCATTGGTTTTTGATGGTAAAAAAATCCCTTATGACTGGACAGTTTATTATCTCCGTAAGAAAGCTTTGACAGAAATGATAAGTAAAGAAGAACTGGCATGGATTCTTTTGAACTTTAATCAGAAACGTGGTTATTATCAGCTTAGAGGAGAAGAGGAGGAAGACAATGCAGGAAAATCTGTTGAATTTTATGCATTGAAAGTCTTGTCGGTGGAAGCGACTGATGAAAAGAAAGGCCGGGATATATGGTATAATGTACATCTGGAGAATGGATGGGTATATCGTAGAAGCAGTAATGTCCCATTGGACTGGGAAGGACGGGTAAAAGAGTTTATTGTCACTACTGACTTAAATCCGGACGGTACTCCAAAGCTTGATAAGTATGGTGAGGTGAAGCGTTCTTTCAGAGCGCCTAAAGAGGATGATTGGATGTTAATAAAGAAAAGGACCGAAGCTGACATTACCGGTACTCATAAAACGATTGGGAGTTATATATATGATGCTTTGTTGCAGGAGCCACAACAAAAGATAATAGGAAAATTGGTGAAAACAGTAGAACGAAAGTTTTACAAGGAGGAACTGAACTTTATTTTGCAGAAGCAATGTGCTTTTCATGCAGAATTGCAGGATAGAGATTTATACATGAGGTGTATTGAAGCGTTGTATCCGGGTAATGAAGTGCAACGGAGAAATATAGCTAACCGGGACTTTATCTATTTGTTAATAGATGATGTCTTGTTTTATCAAAGGCCGTTGAAAACCAAAAAGTCATTGATAGCTAATTGCCCTTATGAGGAAAATGAATATGTAAACCGCAAAACAGGTGAAATTAAAACAGCTCCGTTAAAGTGTATAGCCAAGTCACATCCTCTTTTTCAGGAATTCCGTTTATGGTATTTCCTTTCCAATATTCGGGTATATCAAAAGGAAAGGGAAGTAAATGGAACTTTACATTTGGATGTGGATGTGACAACGGAGTTTTTGAAAACAGAAGATGATTATGTGGCTCTATTTGATTGGCTGAACTCTCGAAAGGAAATAGATCAGAAAGCTTTTCTGAGATATCCTGCGTTTGGACTGAAAAAGGAAATAAATAATTATCGTTGGAATTATGTCGAGGATAAGTTCTACCCATGTAATGAGACGAGACATGCGATTCTTTCCCGTTTGGAAAAGGCCGGTATTGGTATTGACTTTTTATCTGATGAAAAAGAAACAGCCTTGTGGCATATCTTATATTCTGTAAGTGACAAGCAGGAAATAGAGAAAGCATTGGCGACTTTTGCGGTTAAGAACGGATTGAATGAATCCTTTGTGGAAGTGTTCAAGAAGTTTCCTCCTTTCAAGTCTGAATATGGCGCTTATTCTGCCAAGGCGATAAAGAAGTTGTTGCCTTTGATGAGGTGCGGAAAGTATTGGGATATGTCGTTGATTGATGGTACAACCAAGGAAAGAATAGAAAGGATAATAGCAGGTGAGTGTGATGAGAGTATAGGTGCCAAGGTTAGAGAAAAGGCGATGAACTTGTCGGATATATCTTGTTTTAAGAGGCTTCCGTTGTGGTTGGCTTGTTATGTAGTGTATAATCGTCATTCCGAAGATAAAGAAATAACCAAATGGGAAACCCCTGCTGATATTGATGCTTATCTGGCTGCTTTTAAGCAACATTCACTACGAAATCCTATCGTAGAACAAGTGATAACCGAGACATTGAGAGTTGTCAGGGATATTTGGAAACAGGTTGGGAAAATTGATGAAATCCATATTGAGTTAGGGCGCGAGATGAAAAATCCTGCGGACAAGCGAAAAAGAATGACTACTCAGATTCTGGAGAATGAAAATGCCAATTTACGTATAAAGGCATTGCTTGCTGAATTTGTGAATCCGGAATATGGGGTAGAGAATGTCCGTCCCTATTCACCAAGTCAACAAGAAATATTGCGGATTTATGAGGATGCAGTTTTAAAGGGGGAAGAACAGATTCCGGAAGATATAGATGTGATATTGAAAAAATTCAATACCAGTAAATTACCGACGAAATCAGAATTCTTGCGTTATAAATTATGGCTGGAACAGAAATATCGTTCACCTTATACCGGTGAGCTGATACCTTTGGCTAAATTATTTACTGCTGCGTATGAGATAGAACATGTTATACCTCAATCCCGCTATTTTGATGATTCATTCTCTAACAAAGTGATATGTGAATCTGCTGTGAACAAGTTGAAAGATAATCAACTGGGATATGAGTTTATCAAGAATCATCATGGACAGAAAGTGGAAGTGGGTTTTGGAAAGACAGTAGAAATCTTTTCTGTGGATAGTTACGAACGTTTTGTAAAAGAACAATATGCAAAATCGGGCATAAAAATGAAGAAATTGTTGATGGATGATATTCCCGAGCAATTTATTGAACGCCAATTAAACGATAGTCGGTATATCAGTAAGGTTGTCAAAGGACTTTTGTCGAATATCGTTCGTGAAAAGAATGATAGCGGTGAATATGAACCGGAGGCTGTTTCAAAAAACATATTAGTTTGTACAGGAAGCGTGACGGACAGGCTGAAAAAGGATTGGGGCATGAATGACGTCTGGAATAGTATTGTAAGTCCTCGTTTTGAACGTTTAAATGCTTTGACCGAAACCCAGTGTTTTGGACATTGGGAGAATAAAGACGGAAAAAAAGTTTTTCAAACAGCAGTGCCCCTTGAATATCAGAAAGGATTCAGTAAGAAGCGTATAGACCATCGGCATCATGCTATGGATGCAATAGTAATAGCTTGTGCTACACGGAATCATGTAAACTATCTGAATAATGAGTCTGCAAGCCGGAATGCGAAAATTTCCCGTTATGATTTGCAGAGACTGTTGTGTGATAAGAGTAGGGGGGATGGTAATGGTAATTATAGATGGATTATAAAGAAACCATGGACTACTTTTACGCAAGATGCAAGGGAAGCGTTGAGTGGGATAATAGTTAGCTTGAAACAGAATTTGCGTATAATAAATAAAACAACCAATATCTATCAACATTTTGATGCAAATGGGACTCGTGTTTATGAGAAACAGAAAATCGGTGATAGTTGGGCTATCCGTAAACCGATGCACAAAGATACGGTTTTTGGAGCGGTAAATTTAAGAAAGGTAAAGGTGGTACGCCTATCTGTCGCTTTGGATACTCCTTCTATGATTGTTGACAAAAGAGTAAAAAATAAGGTTCTTGAATTGTTATCATATAAGTATGATAAGAAGAAAATTGAAAAATATTTCAAAGAGAATGCTTTCTTGTGGAAAGAGCTGGATATAGCCAAAGTCGCTGTTTATTATTTTACGGAAAATACTACTGAACCTTTAGTTGCAGTACGTAAATCATTGGACTCAACTTTCAATGAGAAGAAGATAGCATCGGTGACGGATACTGGCATACAGAAAATACTCCTGAATCATCTGAAATCAAAAGAAGGAAAGGCGGAGTTGGCTTTTTCTGCAGAAGGTATAGAAGAAATGAACCGTAATCTTTTACAACTGAATGATGGTAAAGGACATCAGCCTATATATAAGGTGAGGGTGTATGAACCGCGTGGAAATAAATTTAAAGTCGGTGTACTTGGCAATAAAGGTGCCAAATGGGTGGAAGCTGCTAAAGGTACTAACTTGTTCTTTGCTATTTACATAACAGAAGATGGAAACAGAACGTATGAGACTATTCCTTTAAATTGGGTTATAGAGCGTGAGAAACAAGGGCTTGTTCCTGTACCGGACAGAAATGAAAAGGGAGATAAATTATTGTTTTGGCTGTCTCCTAATGATTTGGTATATCTGCCAACCGAAGAAGAGCGGGATTTTGGTAGGATAAATGAACCGATAGATAGGGGGAGGATTTATAAGATGGTTTCATCTTCTGGTAATCAATGCTTTTTTATACCTCAAAGTATATCAAATGCTATTATTTCCACTAAAGAATTAGGTTCTAATAATAAAGCAGAAAAATCATGGGATGGTGAAATGATAAAGAATATTTGTATTCCAGTAAAAGTTGATAGGTTAGGCCGTATTATAGAAGTTAAGTATAGAGTAAATGAATAATATAAAGTTGTTTCAAGAGAAAAAGATCCGTTCCGTATGGAACGAGGAAGAACAGCAATGGTATTTCTCTGTTGTAGATGTAGTTGGTGTATTGACTGATAGTGTGAATCCTACGGATTATCTGAAGAAGATGCGAAAACGGGATGAAGAACTGGCTACTTACCTGGGGACAACTTGTCCCCAGGTAGAAATGGTGACAGATACAGGAAAAAAACGAAAAACGTTGGCGGCAAATGTGCAGGCTTTATTCCGCATCATTCAATCTATTCCTTCTCCTAAAGCTGAACCTTTCAAGCTTTGGTTAGCACAAGTAGGTTATGAGCGTGTACAGGAAATAGAAAATCCGGAATTGGCTCAAGAGCGCATGAAAGAACTATATGAGCAAAAAGGTTATCCAAAAGATTGGATTGACAAACGTTTGAGAGGAATCGCCATTCGTCAGAATTTGACGGATGAATGGAAAGAAAGGGGAATCACGGAAAAAAGTGATTATGCCATTCTTACGGCAGAAATATCTAGAGCAACGTTTGGATTGACTCCTTCGGATTATAAAATATATAAGGGGCTGACGAAGAAAAATCAGAATCTTCGTGACCACATGTCTGATTTGGAGTTGATATTTACAATGCTTGGAGAACGTGTCACAACGGAAATTTCTCAGAAAGAAAAACCAGATACATTTACTAAAAGTAAGCAAGTAGCACAACGTGGAGGAAATGTAGCCGGAGTAGCACGTGAACAAGCTGAAAAAGAGTTGGGTAGAAGTGTTGTTTCTCCTGAAAATTTTCTGTTGGATTCTGATAAACAGAATGATACTTTAGAGCTTCCTTTTCTTGAAAATGATGAATGAATAACTTGTAAAGTCTATATGCTATGATTAAGAAAACACTTTATTTTGGGAATCCGGTCTATTTGTCTTTAAAAAATGCCCAGTTGGTGATTAAATTGCCGGAGGTGGTGAAGAACAGTGCTTTACCCGAAGGGTTCAAACGAATGTCCGAAGTGACTAAGCCAATAGAAGATATTGGAGTAGTGGTGTTGGACAATAAGCAGATAACCATTACTTCGGGAGTATTGGAAGCTTTGCTTGAGAATAATTGTGCAGTCATAACCTGCGATTCTAAAAGTATGCCGGTTGGTTTAATGCTTCCTTTGTATGGGAATACTACACAAAATGAAAGGTTTCGTCATCAACTTGGTGCGTCTCTACCATTGATGAAACAACTTTGGCAGCAAACAATAAAAGCCAAAATAGAGAATCAGACGGTAGTATTGCATGAATGTGCTGGAGAAGAAATAAAGTGTATGAAGGTGTGGGCTGCAGATGTAAAGAGTGGAGATTCTGATAATTTGGAGGCTCGTGCAGCTGCTTATTATTGGAAGAATTTGTTTAAAATAGAAGGCTTTACAAGGGATAGAGAAGGTATTCCTCCTAATAATTTGTTAAATTATGGGTATGCTATTTTGAGGGCAGTTGTTGCTCGTGCTTTGGTGACAAGTGGGCTTCTACCTACTTTGGGAATACATCATCATAATCGTTATAATGCTTATTGTCTGGCAGATGATATAATGGAACCTTATCGCCCTTATGTGGATAGGTTGGTATATGATATATTCAAGGAAGCAGAACCGAATTGTGTTGAATTGACGAGAGAATTGAAAGCGAGGTTACTGACAATTCCTACATTAGAGACTGTTATTTCGGGAAAACGTAGTCCGTTGATGGTAGCTGTTGGGCAGACTACGGCTTCTCTGTATAAATGTTTCAGTGGTGAGTTGCGTAAAATATCCTATCCAGAGATGTGATGGACCGGTTTAGTGAATATCGCATTATGTGGGTATTAGTGTTGTTTGATTTGCCTACCGAAACCAAGAAGGATAAAAAGGCGTATGCGGAATTTAGAAAAAATCTGCAAAAGGATGGATTTACGATGTTCCAGTTCTCTATATATGTTCGTCATTGTGCGAGTTGTGAGAATGCGGAGGTACATATAAAAAGAGTTAAATCTTTCTTACCGGACTATGGAAGTGTCGGAATTATGTGCATTACGGACAAGCAATTTGGAAATATAGCACTTTTTTATGGGAAAAAGACTGTGGATGTGAATACGCCTGGACAACAATTAGAATTATTCTAAAAAAATCCCGCGCAATGGCGGGATTTTTTTAGAAGCAGCATTCTTTTTTTATATTCTAATACTATGTGTAATCGTTTGAATATTAGATTATTACTTGTAATCAGCTGTTTCCAATGGTTCAAAGATACTAAAATGAAAGCAAATCACAACATTACCGTTATCGGTTTTGCTGATGAAAAAGCTGTTTCCAATGGTTCAAAGATACTAAAATGAAAGCAAATCACAACCGTAGACCACGGAAACGGAGTTTACCGTGTGCTGTTTCCAATGGTTCAAAGATACTAAAATGAAAGCAAATCACAACTGTCAACGATGGGGCTGAACACCCCGTTTGGCTGTTTCCAATGGTTCAAAGATACTAAAATGAAAGCAAATCACAACGAAAATTCACTAACTTCGTCTACGAGGACGGCTGTTTCCAATGGTTCAAAGATACTAAAATGAAAGCAAATCACAACCAAATCAACGGCTCTATAAAAAGGTCTGCTGCTGTTTCCAATGGTTCAAAGATACTAAAATGAAAGCAAATCACAACTTGAACTGACGTTCGTAGTTAAGGGTGAATGCTGTTTCCAATGGTTCAAAGATACTAAAATGAAAGCAAATCACAACCGTCCGATAAGGTTTGAGCAAACAAGTGCGCTGTTTCCAATGGTTCAAAGATACTAAAATGAAAGCAAATCACAACTACTACGCTTTCGCGCGGTATTTGCAAATAGCTGTTTCCAATGGTTCAAAGATACTAAAATGAAAGCAAATCACAACATCATCGACATATTCTTGGATATTGGTAAAGCTGTTTCCAATGGTTCAAAGATACTAAAATGAAAGCAAATCACAACGCATTTTTTGGTGTTAAGTCTTCTGATTCGCTGTTTCCAATGGTTCAAAGATACTAAAATGAAAGCAAATCACAACGATGCGGAAGCGCAATAAATATCTGCCTTCGCTGTTTCCAATGGTTCAAAGATACTAAAATGAAAGCAAATCACAACAGGTTCCTGTAATCCCCGGAGCGAAACTTTGCTGTTTCCAATGGTTCAAAGATACTAAAATGAAAGCAAATCACAACAGTGCCCGTATGAAGATGTACGGCACCGTAGCTGTTTCCAATGGTTCAAAGATACTAAAATGAAAGCAAATCACAACTTCTCTGTTTCCTCCTGCGGACTTTTGAGGCTGTTTCCAATGGTTCAAAGATACTAAAATGAAAGCAAATCACAACCTAAATTGAAATGGGATGGTATCGAAAGAGGCTGTTTCTGTAGATACTAATTGAAAAGTGCGCCAATATTCCAATTGAAAAGTGCGCCGCCAT
>ERZ772893.3169-NODE-3169-length-12000-cov-8.107744_pt1 | contig 12000 bp, 10 predicted proteins | sample MGYA00511482_ERZ772893 | MGnify/ENA primary metagenome ERZ772893 (study PRJEB29015, sample SAMEA2737687) | human gut metagenome | biome: human gut; feature: human-associated habitat; material: faeces | place: China | collected 2012 ...
CATGGCCGAGGCGCGCCGGTTCGTGCCCCAGGGCCTGGGCCTGACCCTGCCCGAAGGTCAGGCCTTCGACATGGCCGCCGCCCGGCAACGCATGCTCGACGGGCTCAATGCCACCGTCCTGTCCACCCCTCCGGGCAACGGGGCCGCCGCCCTGTCCGGACAGGATCTGGCCTCTCCCGCGCTGATCCGCAAGTGCAACTTCTTCTCCGACCAGTTTCTCAAGGACTTCGCCCGGCGCGGCATCACCATCAACGGGCACAGGATCGGTGGCGGGGGCAGTCTCCAGAACCTGCCCTGGCTGGAACAGGAGCTGGACGCCCTCATCGCCATATTCCCTTCCGCCGAAGAAGCCGGGCGCGTCTGCAGCCCGCTGCATCAGGCCAGCGGCGCCGACATCCTGATGCTCCTCCTGGCCGACCCGGCCACCGCCGACGAGACCTTCCGCATCAACAACCTCCAGGGCAATTCCCTCTCCAACAGCCTGCCCATCGAGGTCTTCCATCATCCTGATGGCTCGTACAGCGTCAATATCGAACTCTGCTACCAGAGGGTCGATGAGGGCCTGGGCCCCCGTGCCTCCTCCGGCATCAACGTGAGCGCCTCCTTCCTGCTGCCCAACGGCCGGGAACCGCTGCAGTTCCGCATCGAGGATCTCGACGTGCTGTTCAACACCCATCAGGGCTAACGGCAGTCAACGACCAGCCCCGCATCGGGGCTGCCCCCTGCCCTCCTGAAAACGGAACGGGGCATCCGCCAGGCGGATGCCCCGTTTTTCGTTGGCCTGTGGCGCTGCCTGTGAGTGTCCCCTGTCCGGCCTGAGAGGCAGACCACAGGCACAAAAAAAGCCCCCGCGAGGCTTTCTTCGTGAGGGCTTGAAATCTGTGGCGCGCCCGGCGCGATTCGAACGCACGGCCTTTGGCTCCGGAGGCCATAGTCTATTTTTTCTCTCTTTTTCTCTTGTTTTTTATATCTATAGAATTTAATAGAATTTTTCAAATTAAAATTTTCTTTATTTTCCTTCTATTCCCCTCTATTTTTCTTATGCGTGCGGGGAATGGTGCGGGGAAAATTGGGGGGAGCATGGCAACAGGTGGAGAAAAGACGGCGTATGCAGGCGTTGTTTTCCGTGTCAATCCTAAAACTGGAGAACGTATATATTATATACGTTACAGGCGCGGAGGGCGCGGGAGCAAGGAAATAAGCGAGCCGGTAGGAAAGTCAGGCGCAGGGATGACAGCGGCGAAAGCGGCTCAGATTCGGGCGGACAGAATCCGGGGAAAGGAAGCCAGCAACAGGGAGCAGAGACAGGCGGCAAAGTTAGCCAAGGAAAGGGGCATAGGCCCTGTGACGTTTGGGCAACTTTGGAAACTTTACGAAGAAAGCCACGGGGAACAGGCGTCGTTTCCTGCTGATCAGTCGCGTTTCCGGCGGTATCTTGAGCCTGTTCTGGGGAATAGAGAAGCGGAAACGCTGACGACAGTAGATGTGGATACCTTGCGAACTAGGCTTATAAACAAGAATTGTTCCCCTCAAAGCGTAAAGCATATTCTTGCCCTTGTACGTCGTCTGCTCCGCTTTGGAGCAAAGCGCGCGCTTTGTACCTATCCCGCTGGGTTGATTTTTGAGATGCCTCTTGTCTCCAACCAAAAGACAGAAAATTTTTCAGATGCCCAGCTTGCCGCCTATCTAAAAGCACTGGAAGTGGACGCCGATCGTCTGGGAGCCGCCTTTCTCAAGCTGGCTCTCTTTACCGGCATACGGCGCGGGGCGCTTTTGGCGCTTCGCTGGAGTGATATAGACCTTGAAAACGGTATGATTCTGCTGAGAGCCGAAACGGCAAAGAACAGGCGCGTTTCCCATATCCCGCTGAATCAGACAGCAAGAGATATTCTTTCAGGTATTCCGCAGGAAGGGGAATATGTCTTTCCGGGCAAAGATGGAAAGCCGCGTGAAAATTTTCGGCGGACGGCCTGCCGTATACGGGCGCGGGCAGGATTGCCTGCCGACTTCCGCCCTATTCATAGTTTGCGGCATGTATTTGCTTCGCTTCTCGTTAATAAGGGCGTTGATCTGTATGCGGTCAAGGAATTATTGACTCATTCTAATATAGCCATGACGCAGCGGTATTCCCATTTGCGGAATGCCACACTAAAGCAGGCAACAGAATATGCCGATGCTGTTTTGGAATCAATTCAGGATGATAACAAGTAGGATAGAATAATGCCTGTTCTGATGCCCGATTTTCGTACTGTCAAGAATGATGATTTTGAAGAATTTTATAAAGAAACAAATAATCCAATTTTTGTTTGGTTTATTATCTGGCATAATATAAAAATGAAAAAATGTATTCCTGAATTTGCACTAAACTATCTTGAAGAAGTATCAAGGAAAATTATTGATAGTGATAAGAATTGTAGTGAAAAAGATTTTTACAGATTTATCTTTAATCAGCTTGGCTTCCGTAATAGAAAAGATTTACAATATATTGATAATTGGAGTAGAGAAGAAAAAATATTTGGTTTGCTAGACTCATATATGAAAAATAATAATGTTTCACAAAACGCAGCCCTTGATGCCTTGAAATTGACCGCACAAGGAAGTCAGGATTTTAACTTGATACGCAAAAAGAAAGCATTTCAAAAAGCAAAAAAAAGGCGTCGTATCATATACAAAAAGTCAGACAGTAAAATTGAAAAAAGTCTCCCTGTTGAATTGCTATGCGCTCAAAAAACATTTATAGTATCTCTGCTTTATCCCTTCTATGAGCCATATGGAAAAAGGCATCATCTTTGTGGTGAATGTCCTGAGAGATTTTCTGCTGGCTGCCAGCTTACTCAAAGCCAGCGATGGGATAAACTCCAAGAAATGCTAAAAAAACAGCATTGCTAAATTTTCCGGAATTTTTCGCAATGAAAGGGCGTCCGGTTCGCTCTAGGCTCTACTCAATACGATTGAGTAGGGCCTTTTTTGTGGCTCTGCTTCAAACAATAGGAGCAGTCTATGCGAAAAAACAGCATTGTTACAGCCGCCCTGTCCTCTGATCCTTCCCTCGTTACATTAAATGAGCATGAGGCGTCCGCCGTAGTCGGGCTTGCGGTTAAAACTTTGCAGCGGAGGCGCTGGGAGGGGCTTCCGCCTGTTTTTTTGAAAGTAGGGAGGGCTGTTCGCTACAGGCTTTCCGATCTTCAAGACTATCTGGACTCCTGCACGGTTGAACCTTTCCGCAAGGGGTAGCGATGTCTGCCCTGTCCTCATTCGCCAAGGAGAGGGCGGAGGGGCGTCGTCTACCATATATAGATATAAGCACCGATTTTCGCCCCCTCTCCATTCCCCAGCAACACGCGCTTGCCTTACGGGATGAGCTTGCGGCCTGTCATGAACGGACGGGGAACCTCTACCGGCGGCAGCGGCTCATGGAATGCGGCGAGCCGATAGAGGACGGCGCGGCAGAATGGAAGCATAGATGCAACTTGTCGGAATGCCCGCTGTGCCACCGTCGGAGGGCCTACCGCAAGGCGGCGGAGGCGGCCTATATGGATAAGGCTCTGCAAGAAGGCGGTTTCAACTCGCAAATGCTGACCGTCTCTGTGCCGGATGCCGAAGCGGGCAGCATGGCAGCGCGTTATGCGGAACTGTCGGAAGGCTGCTCTCAAGTGTACAAGTCAAAACTCTATACCCGGTGTATTGCCGGGGCGGCCCGCGCTATCGAAACAAGCATGGCGGATACCGGAATGTTTCATGTCCACCTCCACCAGCTGCTGATTTTTCGAGGGGCAGCCTTGCCGGAAGAAGTTCTGTCGCTTGTCCAGCGATGTTTTCCGCACGGACAGCTGTATCTTTCCGAGCTACAGCACGATGTCTGCCTTGCTCGCTTTGCGGGCTATGTTTTGAAACTGCCGAAAGAGGTTTCAGCGGCGGAATGGTTGATCATCCGCCAAGTGATGCAAGGCAAGGTTCTCTTGAGCTTTTCCGGCGTCCTGAAAAAAGTCCGCAAGATGCAGCGCAAAAGCCGCAAGTCAGCCTTTCCCCAAAAGGAAATTTTATAATGAGAAAAAAACGTCATCAAAAGCAGAGCGCAAAGACCGCTGGGAAATGCCAGACAGAAGGCCTTACGTTGCGTGAACTGAAAATGTTGCATTTCATAGAAAACTGGTTCGGAGAATCAAACATAAATGCCAAGGCTAAGAAAAAAAATACCAAGGGGGGAGGCCATGACAGAAGCGCCTGAAAAGAACAGTCGCAAACAGGGCGGGGGACGCTTTCAGCCAGGGCAAAGCGGCAATCCGGCGGGCAGACCGAAAGGCTCCCCCAACATGCTGACGCGGGCCATGCAGGCCAGACTTGCGGAACGTGCGGAAGACATTCTGGATCGTGTTATAACCCTTGCCGCCGCCGGAAATATGAACGCGCTGAAACTGCTTGTGCCGCGCCTGTTGCCGGAAGTGCGAGAACAGCCCTTGCCCGCGCTGGACTTGCCGCCGGTCAGGAGCGTGGAAGATTTGCCCGCCTTTGCCGATGCCGTACTGGACGCGGTGCGAGAAGGCGTCATTGCTCCGGCAACTGCGGGGCAGCTCATGGACGCGGCGAAGCTGAAAACAGCGGCGGAAAGTCAGGTAACCATGCTGAAAAACTGGCATACCTTTTGATGCGTATTCCAGTTTCTCAGATTGATATAAGAAACAAAAAAAACAGTTGACATTTCGGTTAATGGTGGATATCTGTCTTTAACAATTTAACCGCCATGCATTGGGAAGCCTTTAAGGTTTAACAAAGCATGGCTTTTTTTATAAGGAAAGAAATTTATGTCTGAGCGTGCTACTTTCTTATTCGACGGCCCTAATTTTTACAAAAATCTCAAAAAATCTGGCCTGAATCGTGGGCATTTGAATTTGATGAAGCTGGCACAAAATTTTGCTGGCCCACGAGTTGTAGGAGATGTCGTATTTTTTACCTCTCCTACTGATAGTCAAACAGATGCTCAAAATTATATAAATCAGCAACGTTTTTTTGCTGCCCTACAGGGTAGCGGCGTTATTTTGAAATTAGGTAAACTCGTACATCGCTCTACAGAATGCCAACACTGCCATAACAAACATTATTATAAAACAGAAAAATCCGTTGATGTACAGATTGCAATGGAGCTTGTATTGGGATGCGTTGAAGATAAATGGGATGTCGCCTACTTGGTCACTTGTGATGCTGATTTGATTCCTGCAATTCAATATGTAAGAAGCAAGGGAAAGAAAGTTTTTTTACTTTTGCCGGAAAAAGCACATTGTCACAGTGTTGGGAATGAGTGTGATGCAACTATTCCTATAAAGCAAATACACTTGAATAATGCTCAAGCATTCTCATAAGTTTTAATAGTTAAACTCTGATAGCAAAAAAGCTGTCTCCAAAAGAAGGAGGCAGCTTTTTTGCTTGAAGAGCGACTATGCTACTCGTAATCCGGCAGGGCCGCCACAATCTTATTGGTTTCCATGCTGACGCGGATAATGCGCTTGACGAGGTTGTAAATATAGCGCGGGTCGTTGTGTTCCCTGCACCAGTCGTTGGGGTCGTTGCGAATGCCGCTATCTTTATCCACAGTGGCGGCGTAGCGTTCCATAATCCATTCCAGCGCACTCTTGCCATTGACCACATAGTCATAGGCTTCCAGCGGGATATTTTTGAACGTGATGAAGGGATTGAAGATGATGCTGCCTTTTTCTCCCTTTTTGGGGAAGCGCATCTTTTCCACATGGTAATAGGCAAAGTCGTCTTTGTCCCCTTGCGGCTGCCGTTCTTCTTCCACGGGCCACGGTTCCACGCTTTCATAGTCCAGATGCCAGTGGGCAAGTTCCCGCCCGGCCTTGCTGAAGGCCCAAAAATCCGGGGCCAGCGGCACACGGGGCAGCGTCTTTTTCAGGTCAGCGGCATAGTCTTCCCGATACTTGGGAGAATGCAGCACGCCATAGACATAATAGAACAGATCTTCCTTGCTGATGCTGTCATCCTCATAGTGGTTGCGGAACAGCTCCAGCCCGGCATCGGTGACGGCTTCCTTGCGGACATAGCCTGTTTCCGTCGTTTGCCCTATCTCCAGCAGATTGCCTTGTTTGCCACTATCCGCCTTTTCATAATAGTAAAGGGGAAAGCATTGTCCGTTTGCAACTGCTTGAATATCTGAAATTGTATTTAAGATAAGGCATGAGAAATCTTTAGTTACACCAATTCCCGTAACTTGAATCGTTAAATTTTTATGACTAGGTGTTGGAAAAATATTTGGCTGATGTCCAGGTCTTTCAATAAGGTGTTTGTCTGCATATAGATATTGTTTTGTATATGGTCTGTATGTAGAGTATCTTACATGTATTTCAGAAAATTTTATTATTTTATTTCTATGTAGATATGATTTAAGATTTGCAGACCATTTTATCTTTTTTGAATCATGTTCAATGTTATTATTTTGTAGATTTTTTTTGTTATTGATATAGATATCGCATTGATTATTATATACTAATATCATATTTTTTATATTATTACACAGCCTTATATTGCTATAGTTGTAGCACCATGCATCACGATTTGAGCTGCTTCCAAGTGAACGGATATAAAAAATAGCCGTTTTTTCATCATCATTGAGCGGCACAAAGTCACTGAAAGCGGCATTGCGCTGATTGATCCAGTCGTCATGTTCGTTGGGCTGCAAAACAGTCCAAGGCAGGGTAGTGTAGTCGCCAAAAGCGGCGATCTTCGCCAGCTTTGCATCCTGTGTCAGATAGTCGCCTATATCATGATAACGGATGACGGCTTTGCCGCTGTGTCCGTCCTTTTTCACCAGTAGGGTGATGGCAATGGGTGCGCGGGAACCGGAACCAAAGATCTTGCCGCCTTCCTTGTGGGACAGTTCGCCGGAGGTGCGTTGATCCCCGCGTAGATTGAACACATAGATGGCGGAAAATTCCCGCTCCAGTTCATGGCGGAAGCCGTCTCCTATACCCCTATCCAGCCACGCTCCATTGGTGACGAAACAAACGATACCTTCTGTGCCGATACGATCCGAGGCCCAGCGGAAGGCCCGGATATAGGAATCATAAAGTTTACGTTGCAAGGTGGCCGTGGAATGGGCGGCATAGGTAGCAGCTATGCGGCTGTCCAGCCGAGGATATTTTAAATTTTGATTATTATCGTTAGCATTTTTTTGTCCAGCAGAGTAAGGCGGATTGCTGACGATGACGCGGATGTCCCGCGCTTTCTGTTCGTTCACGCGGTCGATATTCTGGGGCAGGCCGATGTCCACTTTTCCGTCCGTTTCGTTAAGCTGGAAAGTATCAGTCAGGCAGATGCCGGGGAAAGGTTCATAGGGATTGCCGGTGATGCGGTGGAAGGCTTCTTCAACATTGATGGCCGCGATATAGTAGGCCAGCAGCACTATTTCATTGGCGTGCAGCTCATGGCGGTATTTATGGGCCAGCCTGTCCGGCGGGATGACGCCGCTTTCCAGCAGGCGGACGGGGAATGTCCCCGTGCCGGTGAAGGGGTCAAGGATATGGACGCCTTCATCCTGCAAACGGCAGTGGAAATGCTTTTGTAGGGCCTTGTCCGCACTGCGGATGATAAAGTCCACCACCTCCACGGGCGTATAGACGATGCCCAGACGTTCCACCATTTTGGGAAATGCCGTCTTGAAGAATTTTTGGTACAGCTCAAGGATGATCTTCTGGCGGGCGGCGGGGTCATGGATGTCGCTGACACGTTCGCGGATGCTGGCATAGAAGCCTTCCAGCTTGTCCTGCTCTTTGTCCAGAGCCTGTTTTTTCAGCACGTCCAGTATGGCTTGCATGGACTGGGAAACGGGATTGTGTTCCGTGAACGCATAGCCTTCAAACAGGGCATCAAAAACGGGCTTGGTGATGATGTGCTGCGCCAGCATCTCTATGCCCTGCGCTTCATCTATGCCGGGATTGATGTTGTTTTGCAGGCCGTGCAGGAAGGTATCAAAGGCCCTGCGCTGTTCCGCTGTAGGATGCTCCAGCATGGTGCGGATGCGCGTCTGGTGCAGGTCGGCAATGGTGGCAATATCTTTTGCCCAAGTCTCCCAGTACAGACGGTCGCCGCACTTGTGGACGATCTTGCCGAAGATGGCATTTTGCCATTCTTCCAGTTCACCGGGGGCAGGCGGCAGAGGCAGCCATTGCGGACGGTCTGCCTTGTCGTCATCGTCTGTTACGCCGATGACTTCCACGACCTTGTTGTCTTTGCCCAGCAGGTCTATGCGGGCAAATTGCCTGTCCAGCCGTTCGTCATGGGCGCGCAGGGCGTTGAGTACCTGCCAGATGACGCGATATTTTTTGTTGTTGTCCAGCGCCTTTTCCGGGGAACTGCCCATACTGATGCCGATAGGGATGATGACATAGCCGTATTGCTTGCCGGGGGCCTTGCGCATGACGCGCCCCACGGATTGCACCACCTCCACCACGGAATCACGCGGATTAAGGAAAATGGCGGCATCCAGCGCGGGAACGTCCACACCTTCGGAAAGGCAGCGGGCATTGCTCAAGATGCGGCAGACAGGAGCATCGCTGGAAACATTGTCTTTCAGCCAAGAGAGCTTTTTGTTGCGCTCCACCACGTTCATGCTGCCGTCAACGTGTTCCGCCTCCAGAACGGGCATATCCGCCGCGCCCTGCAAATCATTGGCGATGCGGGAAAACTCTTTGGCGACCTGTTTGGAATGCTTGATGGTAGCGGCAAAGGCGATGGCCGTACGCATGGGCGTGGGGTCTGCGGATTTGTCCGCGCTGTCATCCTGCGCCAGCTTTTTCGCCAGCCCGCGCCAGCAGCCCACGATCTTGACGGCATCGTCCAGTTTCAGTTCATCGCTTTCATCGGAAAGGCGCTGCGCAAGGGCATGGCTGACAAAGCGTTCATCCACGGCAAGCACCAGCACTTTGTAATCTGAAAGCAGGCCGCGCCGCACGGCTTCATCAAAGCGGAGGCGGTGGAACTCCGGCCCGAAACAGGCGGCGTCATCCATTGAAAAGACTTCCGTTTCCGTCTGCTTCGCCTTGGCCTTGCTGGCTTCCGCGTAGAGCTTGGGCGTTGCTGTCATGTAGAGGCGCTTTTTGCCCCTGATATAGTCGGCATCGTGGACGCGCACAAAGGCGGAATGGTCTTCCCCCTTGACGGTATAGCCTGCCGTGCGGTGGGCTTCGTCACAGATGACAAGATCAAAGGTGAATCCCGCCGCCACCTGCGCTTCATGCACCACGGCTATGGATTGATAGGTGGAAAAAATGACGGTCAGGGCGTCCGGGTCTTGCGTCTGCTGGAATGCCTGCGCCAGCTTGGCCGCATCCGTTGTGGCGGGATAGGCCATTTCCGCTATGCGCATGTCTTCTTCGTTGCGGCTTGCCTTGGAATCCGAACACACGGCAAAGCAGCGCAAGGGGACAGTGGCATCCGCTGTCCATGCCCGCAAGGTCTGGGAAAGCAGCGCGATGGACGGCACAAGGAACAGCACCACGCCGCCGCGCTCCACCAGCTTTTCCGCGATGATGAGCGAGGTATATGTCTTGCCCGTACCGCAGGCCATGATGAGCTTGCCGCGCTCATGCGAGGCAAAGCCCTGCACCACGGCATCCAGCGCTTCCTGCTGGTGCGGTCTGGGAGACTTTTTTTGCGATGCTGTGAGCTTTTCCGGGGCATCAATGGAAAATTGCGCCCAGTCCACGGGGGCGGCTTCCAAATCTTCCAGCGTGATGATGCTGACAGGGATGGTCTGGCCGTCCAGCGCATCGGCGGCGTGCTTCGTCAGGGGAGCGGTGGCGATGATGAGCCGCTGTGTAAAGCCGCCCTTGCCGGAAAGGGTGAAGAAGTTGCCAAGATCGCTCATGGCAACGGCAGTCTCATAGAACTTGCACTGGATGGCGCAATAGCCGCTGCCGTCACGGAACTTTGCCACAAGGTCAATCCCCGTATCCGGCAGCTTGTAGCCCGGGGCCTCCCGTTCTTCCCAGTTCTTCCAGAGGCACACGGAAGAAAAAAGCGCCTGATATTGCGGGTCGGTTTTCAGATAGGCGCATATCAGCCGCTCAAAGGCATCCCCTTTGTCACGGTTGTATTGTCCTTCGCGGTACTGCTGTAGAATCTGGCGGAGCATGGCTTTTCCCCTGAATAATTTTCAGGAAGGAAAACATACCGCCCACGGACGGTCAAGCACCGTGTCGAAAATGGAGAACTTTCTGTACACGGAACAGCCACGCTCTGTATGCGGAGCGGCGGCGATCCGTGCGGGGAATTTTTCGCCAAAAATGGATTTTGCAGATGCGTGCGGGGAATGGTGCGGGGAAAAGAAAAGGGACTTGCAGTTGCATTTCCGCAAGTCCCTGAAATATTTGGCGCGCCCGGCGCGATTCGAACGCACGGCCTTTGGCTCCGGAGGCCAACGCTCTATCCGACTGAGCTACGGGCGCACACGTGTCTTTCTAGGCAAAGGGCGTGCCGCTGTCAAGCCCTGCCCCTGCCAGCTTCGGGCGCATCCCGCCTCAGTCCCGAAAATGGTCCGTGCCCCTCTTCCGGGCGCGACGCCGCCCGGCATCACGGCAGGCCTGCTTCTTTTCGTGACAGTCTCCTAGTCTTGCGCTATACTTTCTTTCCCCGTTTTGGGGCGCCCCCCAACAAGGAGAACGATCATGAGCCAGATCCTCTGGTACGGCCATTCGGCCTTCAATATCAGTTGTGACGACAAGCATGTCGTCGTGGACCCCTTCCTGACGCCCGCTTCCGGTACCACGGCCGAGACCATCGGCCCGGTGGACGTGGTGCTGGTCACCCATGACCATGCCGACCATGTGGGCGATGCCGTGGCCATCTGCAAGAACACCGGCGCCATGCTGGGCGCCATCGTGGGCACGGCCCAGAAGCTGGAGGCCGCCGGTGTGCCCTCGGCCCAGCTGCTCAACTACATCGGCTTCAACATGGGCGGTACCGTGGCCCACGCGGGCTTCGAATTCACCATGACCCAGGCGTATCACTCCAGCGAGTCGGGCTCCCCGGCGGGCTACATCATCCGCACGCCTGACGGCAAGCACATCTACCATGCGGGCGATACCTGCATCTTCGCGGGCATGGAACTGTGGGGCCGCTTCTACCCCATCGACGTGGCCCTGCTGCCCATGGGCGGCGTCTTCACCATGGACGCCCGCCAGGCGGCCCTGGCCTGCAAGCTGCTGGGCTGCAAACAGGTCATCCCCATGCACTGGGGCACCTTCCCGGTGCTGGCCCAGGATACGGAAGCCTTCAAGGCCGAACTGGCCCGCGTGGCTCCCGGCTGTACCTGCATCGACCTGCTGCCCGGCCAGTCCGTGCGGATCTAGCGTTTTGTGGGGGAGCCATCCCGCGCATCAGCGATGTCTCCTCCCCCGAACGCTTCCCGACCCATCAGCAAAAAAGCCCTTCCTGCCATGGCAGGAAGGGCTTTTCGCTTTTTTCAAAAAACGGGAGTCGGGCCAATCCCTTAAACAGGGTATCGGCCCCACCCGGACATATCGCTTTTTACTTTTTCTCGTCGTCGCTCTTGCCGCGGGCCTTGTCCAGCAGCTCGCCCGCCTGCTGGCCCAGCTCACCGGCTTTGCCGCGAGCTTCCTGCAGCAGTTCCCCGGCCTTCTGGCGGGCACCGTCCACCACTTCACCGCTCTGGCGGCGCAGCTCACCGGCCTTCTGACGGGCTTCCTCCATCATCTCTCCGGCCTGGCCGCGCAGGGAGTCCATCTTTTCCCGGGCCTCATCCAGAAGCTCGCCCGCCTGCTGGCCCAGTTCGCCCGCCTTGCCGCGGGCCTTATCCACCATCTCGCCGCTCTGGCGACGCAGTTCGCCGGCTTTCTGGCGCGCTTCTTCCATCATCTCGCCGGCCTTGCCGCGAGCTTCGTCCAGCAGTTCCCCGGCCTTCTGGCGGGCCTCGCCCACCACTTCGCCGCTCTGGCGGCGCAGCTCACCGGCTTTCTGACGGGCTTCCTC